>JGI24159J19872_10014521_pt1 | contig 10181 bp, 8 predicted proteins | sample Ectturendosymbi4_FD_19872 | JGI IMG/M metagenome (IMG submission 19872) | reverse complement strand
TTTTTTTGACATTTCAACTCTCCATCGAAGACTGTTATCAATGCCGAGCTGGTTATGTGCTTCGGCAGTTCTGCACATCTGTCTGTGACATTCGCGCCTGTGTTCATCTTTGAAAAATTTTCGAGAAGGGCCAATGCTTTATTCACTTCATCTTTTAATGTTTCCTGCATAGTTTCTTCAAGGCATTGCAACAGTCGGGTTCCGGTTAGACGTCTGTTTGTGAAATATACAACTTACTGATTACTATTTAATGAAACGTGGAACTCAGGTGAAGCTGGGCAACTTGGTTTTGCGGGGACAGCCCAATCGCTTCGTGTGCACTTGACCCACCTTGTAGCAAACAGTGGTCATGTTTGTTCGGCGAGAGCGCTATGACACCTTGCGTTATGAGACTTAAGGCGCATCGTTTGCCATCGGTGCTGATAAGCCATAGCCTTGTCCAGAGGAATGATGGATTTCGCAGTAAATATTTGATTTCCAAATGTACTTTCTCCGTTGTTTGACATTTCAAGGCAGGGTAAATTATCTGCGCGCCCCCTTTCGCTGACGAGCAAGTTCCCGCATCACGTTTATGCTGGTGCGTTTGAAACTACGTGCCAGCGTTGTTGCGCTAGGTCTGTTCCATTTTCCTGGTAGCTTCTTTCCGTAAATTGTGAAGTTAAACTAAGCGCTGCAATACTGACGCCGAAAAAAAGTAAAACCGTTTAAGTTGGACAGTCACAACATGCGGATAAGGACAACTTCGCGTCTGTACAGACTATAATGGCATTTTTGCATTGACACAGCCGTACGTAGTAAATTAGTGTGATCTGATTGTAACCTTTGTATTTTGCGTTGTGTGTAATGTTTGCTTTTCTGCTGCTGACTGTCACTGGTGAGCCGATAAGGCAAAGCAAGAATAGAAAAGACGTGAATATGGTAACTTCATCGTTTTTATACGTTAGGTTCGAATCCCAGCGACGTGACCGCAGCCGACCATTCTTCCATCACTTCACTATGGCGATCGACACGAACAACATTCGATTCGTATTCAACGCGGTAAAAGACACGATCCTGCATGAAAACCTGCACCAGCTCATGCTGCAGTGAATAGCGTGTTGTCTACGTCACAAAATGCCGTGTTACGTAGTCAATCGCGCAGCCTACAGGCCGCTACGCATGTCGGGCAATCGTACGGCTTGGATCAACGCTCTCAGGTTTGAAGCCTCCCGTAACACCGCGAAATGAACGCCACAATGCTACAATTTATCTGAATTTGTATCTCATGCTGCGTGAATTGGATGACATGTTTCAATCGCCATTCCAGTGCACTACATATAAGTACCGCGCATCGTACCAGTACATTGAATTACGCGTTAAACATACAGTATTTTACGCTGTTGCATTCCGCCTTGCTCTTCTCCCGGGGCCAAAAGTACTGAATCGTTGAACAATGGCGAGTTGAAGAAAAGTTCTTGTCCGAAACGTCTTCTTTGCGTGCTTTAAAACTCGTGTGTTGTGCGCTCGCACCTTTGTAAACTCGCGTCAGGAAGGATTGGTGAAGTCCAAAACGAGCGCAAAGTTAACGGAAGGTGATTTTATAGCGCTGCGCTGGTTGCAACTGCCACATTTTTAGTGTCCCCTAACCTCACGAACTCGGATCTTTAGCTGTGTGACAAATTTGAAGCCCTTTGTGCCTAAGACGTAGCAACAGCGGTAAATATACCTTTTTATTTTAACTTTTTCAGTACGTCCAGAGTTATTGCGCGTTTTACTTCCTAATTGTAGCTGTCACTTTTCTCAACATTGTCTGCACTGCCTGAAATATCACTTGGTTATACAGTATTGCGACAGGGAACTTCCCCGCTTTCACCGAACCTTGAGAATCATTCTAGCTAGACCCACCTTGAGAGCTTCTTAATGGTGACCAACTTGTTAACGTAATTCTCGTGCAAAGAAGTTCCGGAAAATTTTCCAAGTCATTGACCGGGACAACTTTACGTATTCCCATTGCCATTGATGCTTTACCTGGTTTTGTTGGAACTTGTTCTCTCAGTCGTTTTTCTTCGTGATCAAAGTTTCCCAGCTACGAGCCTAGATTGAAGTGCAAACTGCAGATAGACGGTTCTCCCACAAAAACAATCATAAGTGATCGAATGAAGCCTTTTATTTAGGAAAAGACGGATGAAACAAACGAAAGCCAGGAAAAAAATCTTAGCTCGCTGAAAGAAAAACCTTTGTTTTCTCTTCCATGATTCTCGTGGTCTAGAGTAAAAAACCCGGAAGTGAAAACTCAGGTTATTGTCCAGTCGTTAACTAGCGAGATCCCAGAACATCTCATTTCCTGACAAACCTGCAGTATGCACCTCAGCAGCTACCTTTACCTATCACAAGTCATGCAAGCAGATGCACTAAAAGCAAAGGGTAAAACGTTATTCTCGAAAACCAAGACCTGACTAAACCCAGCACTTAACCATTTGTTGTTCTTGTTTTTATATATAAGTGAGATGCGATAGTGCGTGCCCAATGAAATCACACCGTGAAGCCAGCAACAAAAGCAATGTTGTTCTTTCTCCCTGTTAGTTACTTTTCGAGTACACCCAGGCTCTACGAGAGGGGTTACAAAAGGTACATCGTACCCGGGCCCGGGAGGATGAAAGTACGCATGCTATATTTTTCTGTAATCAAGCCCAGAATTACTAGTGTAAGCCAGTTGCCAGTGTAACAATTTACCTATTTCTAAATCTTAGCATAGTAGTTGTTTATTTACATTCTGATTGCTATCCGAACAAGCTATACAACTTCCGATGGGGACCCCAGAAGCTAGGGGACCCGGTATTGGTCTTCGCACCCCTGGTAAAATTTCTCTCAGGCCCTGAGCACACCCAACAGATCATGTTCAATGACACGGGGCGTTTGCCGAAAGCTTCGATCGTTATCAAGCGCAAAAGTGCGCGCGTGTTGCAAGAGCTCCCAGTTTCCCTGCGCCCTGGTGACGCGCCGCGCTGTTAGTGCGTACCTGTTCGGGTTAACACTCGGTCAGACGGCCACGGTAAGGTATGACGGTTGGGAATGCGCAAAACATGGAATTTAATTTGCTCAGCTGATCAGGTGAACGAATCATACGTCATGCAAATCATATTTTGGTATCGGTCGCTTTTTCGAATTGCCAAAAACGAACTCGCAAACGAACGAACTGGTCTTCACGAACTCGCGCCTTCGTACAACGCGGAGTGTTTTTAATTTGCTTTGCGTGGTTGAAAATGACGTGTGCGAAGCTTGGACAAAGAACAGCTTAAATAGGAAGCAGCTCGCAAGTCAAGTAATGATCGCGTCTGCAACAATTGTCCGTTTCTCCCATTTTTTGGCGGTGGGACGATTGTTTTCATCGATTTTAGTTTGTGACAATGTGTTCGAACCACTGGACCCGTGAAAGTGTCGGTGCGTAAATACTCTCGTATCGTTGCCATTTCCTGATGCGTCACATCAGTCACCATCAGTCACGGCTGTGGATCCCTGACAAGGTCAATACGTGCCACCCCTCCCAGTTTTAGCGTCTCTTTTTTGTTGCTTTCAGTGTTTGGTTTGATTTAACCTTGCGTGCCAGTCCTCACCCCTCTCGCGTTAATCGCAGTGCCTTGTGGATCTTATTTCGACTAAACAGTTGTGTTACCCGAGCTGCCATCGCGATGAATGTGCCCTGCAAATGATTTTTTAGTGTTACCTGCCTTCCAACTGGGGGCCCGTGCGGGGATTCGATCCCTCGCTACCGAGAGCGCGGCCGAGCGTTTAATTCGTACCAGTTGTCTGTCTGCGGAGCACCAAGACAATCATAAGTCTGCAAAGTTCCCGGGCTCGCTTGCGGTGTTTCCAGCGGAATGTTTAATTGTCACTTGCCAGACGTTCGCATATCGATCTGTAAAGGGATCGACGCGCTCGCTATGCACGGATTCTGGAGTTTACTGCTTTTTCTGCATCGTGTCGCTTCTTGTTGGAGTCGATTTTACGCTAACAGTTGTTCCTTGCTGTATTTATCTCTTCGTTCTAGTTAAGTTTAACACCGAGGCAAAACTAATAATGCGTTCTGCCTGTTAAACGGATTTTTATGCTTGCAATTTGATACTGCGACCATCTCGCTTCGTTGTTCCATGATCAGGAACTTAGATCAGTGGTGAAGTCTCAAAACTCTTGTCAAAGCGCAAGAACCCGGCCAAATGCTAGAGGCCCACGGGTTAGGTATAAAGCGTTTATATCCCTTCAGTGTCGCGTTCGCTTGCGCCCTGGCAAGCTTGTGTATGGTGTGTCATAAAAGCGGCCAGTTTCCCGGAACGAATCTGGTTAAAAATCGAGGTTTTGAAACTGGGCAGTCACGCAAAATGGGTCGAGCAAGGAGGCCAGAATGCAACGCATGTCAGTGTCGCTTGTGCCGCGATTTTTCAAACCCTGGCCGACCGGCCAAGCTGGACGAATCGGTTTCGCCCTCGTGCCTAGTACGCCTCGATGTGGTCACAATCAGCCGTCCATTTGAGATTATTATCGTCTCTGCATTTTGTCTGTGGACAATTTGTTCCATTTCTGTTATGAGATTTGTGGGCTCCGCACGGGCAGATCACCACAAAGCCACAAGAGTTATTTCATCACGAAAAGAAACGCGTTTGAAGAGCACGTTCTCATTTTGTCGATCTCTCGTGCATTCATTGTCGCTTTTTGGGTCTGTCCGTGTACTTTGCTGTTTGGAACGTTTCTGGCTTTGTCATCACGTTTTTTTGGCGAAATCGACCAAAGTGTGCTGTTAGATACCTTTTCAAAAACTTGCAGACGCTTTCCAAACATTAGTTGACCCGTGAACTGGCCGCAGTGCTGCAGAGCCGAGTGAGATGTGTCTCAAAAAATCACGCACACATCGAACTGTGCGCATTTTGCTGCTGACTCGTTCAGCAGTGGGCGTCCCGGCAACATCTCCTTTGTGATTGTGACACTGTCACTTCTTGTCAAGGTCTTCCTCGCCTGCTGAAGAGTTTCGCGATGTCCGAACATCTATAATCTCATCATTTTTTCATGATTTTGTAACGTGCCTCTGGTTTAATACCTGTGCTCTGTCATAAAAAGACATGGCGGTTCTTATGAAGGTTTGCAACACGTGCCTCTGGTAGTCAAAGAGACGTGCGAAACCAGTATGGCGTCGAAATTGTTTTAATCCACTGCAAAGTGCAAATACTCGTGTGCGCGCTAGCCAATCGTCCTTAATCATGCAGTCCCTAGTATTCCGTCGCCCACGAGTGCGTATTGATGGTAGGAAACCGGTCTTACCTCTTCATGTAGCAACAGTCGTTATGCGTTTGAACTATCACTGTCTGCTGTTGTCTTCGCAGTAATTCTTGGCTTGTTTTCTTGTTTTTGCGTGTGAACAAGCAGAACGACAGAATTTTCGTGCAAATTCCTTTTCCACACCGTGTTGCGTGAAAGTGGCGGGAACATCAAAGCACTATTTTGATAGTACAGTACACGTGCCTCAAAACAAAAAAAAATTTGAGGAAAGAAAACTTTTATTGATTACGAGTATTTCTGCGAAAGGCGTAATAATCCTGCTTTCCGTTTGACGCCATCCGCAGTCTTTTTTTAGTCGGCAAAACCATTGGTAAAGCTGAGTGCATTTCGTTGCGCTTTTCTGAGCAACTATCAGCAGATCAAGTGCACCACGTTCCATCACAGCGGACAATCACACAATCGGGACCCTGAAAAAGCTGCTTTTAACCAACTCGATATTTTTGTGCCTTTTATTATTTTTGCTGTTTGCTGTATTTTTTAACCTTCATGGCAGCGCATCCGCGTGATGTGGCTCGCGTATGTTTATTGTCATTTCAGTTTATTTTCTTACGTATTTCTTTTTTTGTCTTTTTAACAGCCAGTTGCGAAAGCAACTTTGACCGCTGCGCAGAATGAACGTAAGCAGATTCTTTGTATATACTCGTAGCGGTAATAAAAACGTTAGCCATGCTGTGCTGTCAAGTCAAAGTGTGTTATTTCGCCTAAGCTATGAACAGTGTTCCCTCTAAAGTGCGCAAATGCGCAGTGCCATCAGACGATTTGCGCGGTGAAATCTGATTCTCGCGCACTTGCAACAGTCCAAAGCATTGGAAAAGTACAAAAATACGGAGAAGCTATTTGAATTAAATTTGTACATATTTTGATAAGCTTGTAATTCGTCTCTGCAAACTCCGCCTTAAAATATTCACGCTAAACAAACATTTGCTAACAGCAAAATTTTCCTAAAGGAAACACTGGTTACGAATGTTATTTTGGCAAATTCCCACATTAGGCATAGGCACTATTTCGTGAAAGCAGCAAGGGACAAAGTACCCTGAAAGAACTTGTCAGAAGTACATTTAAGGTTAGCAATAGAAGGGAAAAATATATTTGTATATTTATCATTTCCAAATATTTATACATACTGTATATCAGTCAATATTATTATCAAAATTCATTATATATTTATTGTTGAACATATCAACTTTGAGTCATAAAACGCAGTCTGCCTTCAAAGTTCTAAAAATCCTATTACAAAATCAGCGGATTTTTGTTATTCTACTCAGCCTCTGCCGTAAGAAAGTTTAGGAGTACATGCTCATCTGTCGAGATGCTGAAGAGGTAATGACGTCAGGACACCACAGCTCAAAGGGATCCTGCACCTAAGGCCGGTCGTGCTTTGATCAGAGGAAAAGTTTTTCTTGTCAAGCATTTGTACCAGAATTTCCCGTTTGCTTTTGTGTAAAGTTCAATCATTCATACGTAAGGCTGTAAGTTTCTCGCAAACTTTCCACGAGGGTATCCGACGTGAATCGTTGTCGGCAGTGACATTCCTAACGCTGTCCCTGTGTTTTGTGACCAATTTTTTGCTGACATATCGTGCCAAAGGTTTTGACCGCACAACAGCAGACATCAACATTTCCTGGATGCTGACGAACGTCTTCAGATTCTGCAACATTTTTGTTGTGTTTCCACAAATACGGAATGGGATTAAGCATGAATTTCGATCGAGCATCACTGGCCACGTTGATCTTGATGCCGTATTTAGCAGGTTTATTTAGGATAAACATTCCTAAAGCCGCACGTTCCCCTGAACCCCAACAGTTGTTCGTATACCGTAATATTTTCACCACAGCAATACAGGTTTTGGCAATTTTGGATAAAAGGGTCCCAAATTTCCCGGATTGCAGCAAATTTGTCCTTAGTTTCTCGCACTTCCCTAGTTTGTCTTCCATCAAAACGCAGCAAAAAACAAATTATTCTCTCACTCGTCGCTGCTCTGCAAGGAGGGGCACCAAGCTCAGTGTAAAAAATTTCCCCTGATGCCAAATAGTTCTCATGCTTGAAACCCTGCAATTCAAGAACGTCTGTGTTATGGACAGTTGCTTTGTACTTTGCATATTATGCCGCAAAAAGGTCAGCACATTGTTAGTGTGCTGCACAATCGTCTCGAGAATTTGTTTACCACCAAAAGTTTGAAATAATTTTCCGATGACGCACTGAAGTTTACTGGCAAAGTTGGCCCTGGTTGTGCTCTTACCACGTTTCGCGCTGACCCTCGCACAGAATGTCGAACAACCGGGTTGACTGACCAGACACNTCCGTTCTTGCCTTTCACGCTTCTTTAATCAAGTCAGACAACAGGTGTTGCGGCGTCAATCGCACTCGAACTTGTAGGTTCAACNTCAGTCGTACCGGAACTTGCAGATGCCGNGGAGTCAGTCGTAGAGATGTTTCTTTGAACCTGGGCGTACCGACCAGAGGTGGCCACGGATCCAAATTGCCGGAGTCAACTCCAGCTGGATTTTGCGTTTTTCTTTCGGACTCGGAGCTGGAGTCAAAAATTTGTAAAAAACTGGACCCGGATCCGGAGTCACTTTTTGTTTTCGGCAGTAGCAGGAGTCTGCGTGTCCTTTATACATATCATTTCTTAAGTAAAAATGTTTATGAATTTCGGTTGGATCGATGGCAGCCGGAGTCTGAACAGGAGTCGGATTCTCAAATTTGAAAAATGTTCGGACCCGGATTAAAAAATCTTGGAACAGGAGCGGAGTCGGGTCTGAAAATGGGACTCCGGCCACCGGTGGTACCGACGTGTTGCTTCCTTACGGCGTTGACGCTTCCTCGGCGCTGAAGCTGGGGAGTCCTTGTCTGAGAAAGGCCGCCGCCCGCTGATGGAATGAGATCGGTATCTTCACTGTCGGCGACTTCTGCCTCGTCTACTGAAAACCCACTCAATTTACACGATTGTTTATTTGGTTTNTTATTCTGTTTCCACAACTACACAAAAGCAGAAAAATGAGTGCATGCAAACAACTTGAAGCAAATCTCACCGTAAATGTTACTTCAGATATTGNCGGATTCATGTTAGCAGAAGAAATGCACGCGAATATTATTTCAAAGGAGTTTGCATCCCAGCCAGAGGGGCCTAGGGGGCAATGCCCCCCCAAATTTTTAGAACATATAGTTTTCTTGTGCTTTGACAGGCGGTATCCCAAACAAAATAGTGTCATTTGCCTAAAATCAAGCATTTTGCCCCCCCGAATTTTTTGACCCCTCCCATATTTTTGGTCTGGCTACGATAGCCAACTGCTCCCAGCGCTCAGAAAGTTCAAGTTTCTTTCCTGAAAGGGAAAGTTAGGTTGATTTTCCTAACTTTCGGATTGTCCAGAGGATATCGATGACTATTCCTGTGACTGTCGCATCAGGTGAAAGATGTTTTTCGAAGTTGAAGCTTATGAAGACATACCTGTGGTCAACAATGACACAAGATCGTTTAAATTGCCTATAGCCACACTTTCGATTGAAAATGAAGTCGCATCCCAGCTCGATTACGATGAGATGATCAGAGTCTTTGCCAGCATTAAATCTCGCAGGGTATTTCTCTAAGTCAGCGTTTCTTAACCTTTTTCTACCCCAGCACCCCTATTGGTCATGCCCAAGCAGTCCAGCACCCTCACCATTGGCTAACACCTGGTTACTGTAAGGATAATGTAAAGACAAACGTACTCCTTTCACCGCCACTTACGTAACCTTTCCCAGCACCCCCTGAAATTGATTTCAGCACCCCAGGTTAAGAAACCCTGCTCTAAGTAAAGGCAAGTGGTCGCACCTTTCGGTCCCGAACCAGCACTGGTTCGTACAGGTATCATTACTTCTAGTTATCTCTAGGTCTAGGTTCGTAATGCTTGTTGCCGGCCGGCAAGAAATCTTGTAATGGATTAATTCTTAAAGTTTTTTCATTCAGCATAATACGGCTCTACGTGGTAGCCACAAATCTCGTGCAAACCAGCGCAAAATTTTGTGAAGTGTGCGAACTGAAATTTGCATCCTTACCTTTGTCCACAAAATTGTTCTGCGTTAATTTATCATTTGCCGCCCCGCCTAACGTTCATTGTATTTTGCCTATTTGAGAGCGTAAATAGATAGAAAAAACACTACATGAAGGTTCAGGTACATAAGCGTAAAGGACACTTAAAGCTGCACTGCAATTTAACCAGACATGGCAAAAAATTGGAATGTCATCCAGCACACTCGTTCCATTTCATCATTAAAGTGGGCGACTATACGCTTCTATTTCATCAATAACCATGCGCATTGTAGATTTTGTGGTAAGGCGTTTCTCCATCTGTGACGTGTTAGTTGTAAAATCTTTGTACATTGCATTTCCAATTCATAAAGAACAGTTTGCATTGATATCCAAACCTGTGCATTAAGAGCAACTATAAAATTGGACTATTGGGCAACTTCAAACGGATGCGTGAGTCATGGGCGGATCCAGGGGGGGGGGCGATCGCCCCCTCTAAATCCTACGAAAGTAACTTTATCTGCCGTGAATTTGTACAATTCTGAAAACAACATTCGCAATATAAGGCCATTTTGACGCCCAATGTTTCGTCACAGCAGTGTTGTGAAGTAATGTTACTGAAATCACTTCCCCTAACCTTACGGGCTGGATTCGGCCCTGGCGTGGGTTGCTGGTAGCTGTAACTCTTCCCGCCACGAGCTCTTCATGCGCTAAAGTTTTTCAAAAATGAAATCAGTGAAAACAATTGCCAGAACTGGGGGACCAGTGAAGGATTGGGTAACATTGATCTACTTTCAGTTGACAGGTACGAGCTGAAAAATAGATTTAGATGATTTTGTTGATGGATTTGACAGTCGACATGACAATC
>JGI24159J19872_10014520_pt1 | contig 10181 bp, 10 predicted proteins | sample Ectturendosymbi4_FD_19872 | JGI IMG/M metagenome (IMG submission 19872) | reverse complement strand
TGTTGAAAAACACCTCTGCAGCTGAAAAACACCTCTGCAGTTGAAAAACACCTCTGCAGCTCGGGTCTGCAACGTCTGTGCAAGTATTTGTGGAAAGTTTCACAACAGACGCGTTCTTACACTTGCAGCAAGAGGGGAATATTTCTGTTTCTTCACCTCTTAGGTTATTCACCCAACGTTGGACTTGGCGACCCTGACGCTGCTTGCAGCACATTGCTTGCTATTTTAAAGCTTGATTGTTGTTCCGCATGGTCGGTTCTCCCTTATCCGCCCAACCTTCCCACGTGGCAGCACATTTTGAAATTCATGTTTCTCTGACTTCGCTTAAAATTTTCTTTGCACAATTTGGCATTTTCGAACTCAGTTCTTGCATTGCAGCACCGGCCATGATTACCCTCGTTTTTCGGCTGCCACACTCACTTGGCGGGAACGTGCTGAATGTACCAAAAATAGCATTTTTGACTCATTATTGTTTTCTGACGTCGCAATAAACAGCTTACTCGCATTCTGCAACAGGACACATACAGCAACGAATGCTCTTCCATCCTAACTGTATTTTGCCGCTCCAAGCTTTCTTCTCGGTTTTTAAATTTGTGATGAACTTGAACTTTCCCGCGTGGGAACGCTGCAAAGATCGAGGTAAAAAGTTTTATTAGATGTGGGGCGAGGCGCCATAAACAGCTTGTTGCCCTCTGAAGGATGCGCAGCAGTAAAATGTCGTAAAGCGTCGCTCTCTGGGGTTCTGTCGCATGCCGCACCTGCAATAACCACCACAAAGGATGGCACGTCTAGAGCACTTCAAATTCGTAAAAGACTTCGTGTTTCCTCACTAGATTGACTGAAACTCGGTTGCAATTTTGCAAGCGAACAATTTGCCAGCAATTCACTCAATCCTTGCCTCCATGGTGCGTGGTAGCTTTGCAGTATAACAGCAGAGCGAAGTCACGTGAAGGCAAGGGGCCTGTAGTCTTCAATCAACAGTGGAATTCTTCGCTGAGACATTTCGGTTGTTTTCCTATAATAGCATTAAAACTCGCGGTAACAGTATTCACTAGCCTACCTTTTCAGACTTTATGACCGCAATGACTTAATTTTTTTCGGTCATTAAAAAAAAAAAATCGGTCTGTGACTGAAAAAATAAACCCAGACTTAGTATAATGATAATTGTTACGCGGAGTCAGGCGTATCGTATGCAGTACATATATGCAACTTATAATGCGTTAGTTTTTTTGTTTTTAAGCTGTCCACTGGTTGTTCCCAAAACACTAAGTAAGGCGTTTTCAGCGTGCCATTCTCGGCTCAGACTCAGCCATTCTTGGGTCAGACAGAAAGTTTAGCAGATTGGCATCCTTTAGCGGATCACCGGAAATGACTCTCTTGCTTTCATCTTTGCCTGGAAATATTTACACAAGACATGTCTGGATAGTTCTCGGAACAAACTGACTGGAACGCAAATCGTGACCAGAAAAGGCCTGATTGGAGCGTTTCTGCAGAGGAGATAGCACAGTTTTTTGAGGAATTCTGCTGTCACTGTTGTATCTCAAACAGCCAAACGGAACAGATCTTTTTCAGTGGAAAAGCGCTTCCATGTTTGTGACAAAGAAAATCTCGAAAAAGCCAACAAACCTGCTCTACCCGCAAATGGAATTTTTCGCTCAAGGTTAAGCATATTTGATCCATAGCACCATATGGCGGCCACCACTGCACTAAGATGTTCATCTCATGGAAGCCACTCAGTTTTTGCAACAAAATATGGGCAGTGTGTGAAATTGGAGGATTTGCTTATCATTTATGGATAAACAAAGCGAAAGAACAGGTTGGCTCAAGGTAACCTCTAAGACAGCGTGCAGTCAACGATCTTGTTAATGCGATATTTCATCAACGATCTTGTTAATGTGATGTTTCATCAACGATCTTGTTAATTTGGTGCTTCAAATCTCTGTTCCTCAACTTTTCCAACAGCTGTGCATTTTCTTGTTGAGTGGGACGATCTCAAAATTGCAGCAGCTTGAACGTTTGGTCAAAGTTTCGGGAGCAGCAAGTACAAAGCCTCAAGAAGAAAGCGCGGCACTTTCGTCTACTGACTGATATGATGCAAATGGATTTTTGTCGAGTAAGTGGGTAATTTTCACACCGATGAGCCTGGCGAGTCGCAGAGTGCGGAATGCACCAAAACACATGTTGCTCATGCTTACAATAACGGCATGGACATGGATAATGTAGGTTTAAGCGATCTACTATTGGGATCATGCAGACCCACAGTCAGGAGAAAGAAATGGCGTTGCGTTTTTGTCACCAATGCACTCTACGCATCAGTTGCAGCATGCTGGCGAATATACTGCAATCTCCAAAGAAGCGAAATTTCCCACTTCCGATTGTGCAAGGATTGCAGAAAATACCAGGTTTATTCGCAAAAAGTTCGGTCTTCCTCAGCGCAGAGTCGAAGCCTGTTTCTTTTTCACTGAGACGTTTCGGTCATTTGTCTATATTTTCAGACATTCGGACCGAAATGACTTAATTTTTTTCGGTCATTTCAAAATCATTTCGGCCTGTGGCCGAAAAAAACAAGGGCGAAGGAAAAGGGTTACTGGGATTCCTACTGCAGCAAGGTTGCGCCACAGTGGCTGACTCAACAAGTTGTTTACGCAATTCTGTGTTGTTTGTGGGTTTTCTATCGTTGCAACTTTGTCGCACGAACACATTACGTTGTTTTATTTTTACCGCACCGCGTTTTGTTCACTTATGGTGGAACACTGTCAGTGCATTCGGGGTCATGAAAATCTGGCAAGACAATCTGCCCAACGTTTCATCATGTTCTTATTTCCCAACACGGTGATTTCTGGCTTTGGGGCAACACAGGACTGAGAATATCAACGTGATGGTAAAAATGAAAAAAAAACTATTCCTCTGTCATACAAGGGATTGTGACGCAACAAGAGGGCGCTCAAAACGCTCATTCGCTGCCGCGTGCGCACGTCGCGCGCAGGGATCGTTTCGTGTTCTTGTCACAAGCCCGTTTATTTCTTACTATGACACGTCGAGCGGAAGCTGCTGCTGTTGCAAACCACCCCCTTGCTGCAGTTCAAATGCACGTCACGCCGCAACGAGCTGTGCGGCGTTCTGGAACAGCAGGAAGTGGTTCGCGCGCGAGCCCCATTGAGCAGCACGTGCGGCGATAGTCAATGCATGCCTGGCTTGCTGTGCGTTGCAGATCGGTTGCGGTTTCTGGTTCGCCCAAGGGATCGTTCGGGATGCGTGTGCGTGAGAGGCGGCTCGATTGTATATAAACATACAGCGGTCAGCTGGGGTTGGTGACTTGTTCGTTGGTTTGCGCGTAAGATTCCAGTTACATGTTAGAATCTGTAGTGCGAGTTAATCAAAATAGTACGAAATTATGAGAGACTGGAAGCAGAAAATCATAATAAGCTCACTGGTAATGGTTTCGAAGAGCTGATGAAATCGAAACGTTTTTCAGTATATATATTGTTTCTTTGAATTGGGAAAAATGACGCAAAACAGCAATCAAAAACATATAACAAGAAGGAAAACAACAAGTCAAGGCGTGACAAACCAAAAACAAAAACAGAAAACATTCGGACGCAAGCGTACACAAACGTTAAATCATATGCACAACAATCGTTTGCATAACACAGAGGACGGTGGCATGCAATGAGTGAAGATTTTCAGTGTACTTCATTTCTCACTGTTCTGCCCTTACAAAAGTTCCACCTCGGTAATCTCGGGAATGCTACCACTGCTAAGCTGTTTCCACCTTGAGCCAAACCGTGTGTTTTACTCCACCCTTTCCACATACTGCATTGTCGCCGATGCCATTCCTCCCCGTGTTGATAGAAACGAGTATTTGCTCGAGGGAGTCGGTTAACTATTAACCACGACACAGACCGGGCACGACGCGATAGCGGCATCAAACCCGTAAGGCATTAGTTGGTGTCCGGTGTGCTTGACTGTTTTCAGCACAAGCTCTTTCCTCTTCTCCGCAAGGCAGAACCAGTTGAAAGCGTTGTAACAAACAATGTCGTCTGGACATTGTTTGGTTTCCATCTCATTAACTTGCTCTGCCGTGTGCTCGCGGGGCGCTGGATCGCCAGCATTGTTATGTCACCCACACCTGTTGCTCGTCGCTGTGTCTAAAATTGTTACGAAATAAACGGTCGTGCCAGACCAATATCTTGCCACAGGCACCACAGCCATGTGCATGTATTCGATCATTCAGTGCATGTTGTCAAAATGGGCGGCACATTCCGATAAGGCGTAAAATGCTGAATTCTACCGCAGCCGCTTTGCTGGCTTAAGGCAACTACTCTTCTTTGACCACAGCCGCTTAAGACAAAATGATTGATTGCGTAATAAGCTGCGCGACAGTCGCCTCCGGGCGCTGATTAATTTACACAGCTCGTGCCTGCAGCAAACACCTTGCGCCATCTCAAATTCAACCTTGACCACATCTGATGGGGAACATATTGTTGATCGACTTCCCATCCGTGGACTTCTTTGACCTTATCGTTTAAATTTTATCATTTTCACGCCTTTCCAGATTTTCCAAAGTCATGCGCGTGCTATCACTTAAATCCCAAGTATCCTGATGCACTCGTGGTCCGGTGGCCTTCTCGATATTTTCCGCGCGGTGGGAGTGAACCTTGAGCGCAAAAGTTTAAACTGACTTGTAGTTCACTCAGGACACGAAGGACCTGTTGGCTGGAAAGTATGCTCAACATTTGTGTTGGTCTCGCACGGCCTAGACTGCAAAACCCGTTAAACGGATCGTGAAAGCGAAATCCTGTTGTGTTTTTCTTCTTTGTTGCGTAGAAGATTTGTCGACCATTTGAGACAAATGTTTCTGCAAACGTCCGCGATTGCACTGTTGCATTGCTGCACAGCGTTGCTGCCGCTGCAGCATTCGCTGATGGGTTTTAGTCATGCAGTGTGTGATGCATACAATGACCGGTTGTTTTTGCAAACGAATGTGTTTGTGTCGTATGAAAGGTGCATCGTTGTGCAGTTGTTTTTTGTCCTTCAGCATGGCTCCCAGGACACAGCTTAGCGCCGCCCCCGCACTACGAACATGCTGTGCTGCTTCCACGCTGTCGCCAGTTTCCGTGGTGTCATATTCGTTGCACATCCAGCGCCAGATTTCCTGATTCCAGATAACGCGGTGACAGCGAACCCGTTCTAAAGGTTGTGTGACGTTCTTCCCGGCTGGATGCATGACAGCGCCGCCTACTCTCGAGCTGTTGTTTTTTCGGCCACAGACCGAAATGTTTTTGAAATGACCGAAAAAACTTACGTCATTTCGGTCACAATGCCCGAAAATATAGGTCAATTAACACTTTTATGGCGAGTTTTGATGCAACTGTGAGACAAATGGCCAAATGTCTCAGCGAAAAAATAACAGCTCTCAAGCAACCGACGAAGCAGGTCACGTACTCGCAGCAGTAACAGTTGCATTTCTAATATGTTCATTTCATATCTGGTCGGTCGTTTGTGGGGGTTGCAACAGATACGATACTCGCGAACTTCTCGCCGTATATCGCTCGCGCTTAGCCGCAGCGTGAACGAAAAGCTGTTTCCAACCTCTGATCGCGTCATCATCTCCGGTCAAGGCGCAAAAGCTCGCCATGGGTTGGCTCCGATCGAGAAGTCAACCGTCGACCACGTCGAGTTCATCGTTTGCAGGCATCCCGGTGTGCTTTCACATCACGTACATCTTTGCGAACTCATTGGTGTTTTCCAAACATACACTTGAAAAGTGCGATTCGAAAGGTCGATGCAAGTTTATCCGTTGTTGAGTATCATTTTGGTTAAAAACTTACAAACTCGCCGCCGAAGCCAGGCCAGGACCGATTGCGACGTTTTTTCGTTCTAGACCTCATCATATCGATATATTTTCCAGTCACACTTATCCATACAATAAAAAAACACTTTTTTCTTGCACACTTCAAAATTTGTACCCTTAAAACTATCGAGATCCAAGTTGACAGTCAAGCTTTCAAATAATCTTATCAAACAACAGCTGTTGATCCGCAGAAGTAGAACTTCAGGAATAATTTGTTGTAACGGAGATCAGAGTATTCTGCCTATTTACGACAAGTCAAGGAAAATCCACCTGCCTGATATCTTCGTGCTTCAAAACCCGTAACTACCTGATGAGTTTATTTGTCTGACGCCATAACTAACCACGAAATGGAACCTGCTTTTTCTTTTATTTTGTGTCCGTTGTGGTAACCCGATAGCAGGGACAGACTACAAGAAGGTAGGCAATCAGGCTAAAAGAAAACTACAAGTGTTCACTGTAGGTTGAAACTTAGGCATCTGAAGAAAGATAAGGACAAGCACGGCAAGAGAACAACACGGTTTGAGAACCACGCAACAACACCGATGTCCAAACGAAGGCAAACACTCTGAACATCAAACAAGTAATGCAGGCCCAAACCAGCGGTACGAGTAGGCCCACGGCAGTGCGTTGATTGATTAATTGAGAATTTCAACGAATTGACCACTGCAACGAAACGATCCCACGCACGCCACATTACATCCACCACCAACTCCCATGAATCTCAGGCCGAAATCGATTGGTTACAATTTGTGGAAACGTGCGAAGAATCTCTAGCGACTGATGCGAACGTGTGAGTTGCCTTTTTGCTCTTTTGACATAAAAAGCATTGAGCGCCGCAAAGCATCGTTTTAAATAAAAGAAAACGACTCTCTGGGCTGTGAAGTGCAGCCAAGCGCGGAAAACCGAAATACGAAAACATGATATTGGGGTGGACCAGTGCTTCTCGACATTTTTCAGCCCACGGACGTTTCATTCCAAAAATTTGCGTTGGACGCATCTGCTTTTGTATTCTGCGAAGTATGACAGTCAAGAACTCTCGGTTAGATGCAAGCTTTCAAGGAATCAACCAACTGGATTCCGCTTGACTCTTCTGCGATGATTCAAACTTGCACATACCAGTATTTAAGTAACCAGTCTCCGCAAAGGTGATGGGCTTGAATGAATCGGCAAATCTTTAATACGAAATCGATTTCACGTGACACTACGCATCGTCAGTCCTTACATCTTATTCAAAATCTAAGTTGACAGTTTTGCGACTAGAAAGGGCAAGGAAGGCTAAGCATGGGTCGTAAAATTGAAATGGTGCGTGACCGCGATTTTGCGAATTTTTTGTCTGGTTTTGAAAGAGGTTCAAACGACTGAAGCATATGAAAAGCAGGATTTCATATCAAAAGCAGGGTTTCGAATGGCTTCTTTTTAATGTTGTTTCTTGTTTTCCACACAGTGAACATATTCTTATCTCTGTTCTGAGTTTTGTTTGCGAGGAGGAATTCGCTGTTTTTATTCGGGCGCGCTGTACATTCTTTTTATGTTTTCCACCAAGCATTTGTTTCGGAGTAACATTATGTTGCTCAAGCGTCATGATACATTGTTTGTATGAAGGCGAGTGCCGGAGTGTGCGAGGAATGTTATTTAGTTCAAGATCATCTGGAATCTGTTGCTTAATTGGAGGCCTATCTTTTATTCTTAAGTGTTCAAAAATACGCGATAATGGGTCATATACCCTTCTGTGTCCGAGAAACTTTTTAGTACAAAGGTATGTCGGTGATTATTGCACGCTCCGTCATCCCACGTTTTTGAGAGGATGGTGGGAGGCAGCGTTGTGTCTTTGGGTCAGACATGTGTTGAATTGTTATATAATTTATTTGTTCAAAGTTTTGTTTAGACAGGGGTTGGGTATATCGTAGAGGTGCGTGACATACGGAGAGAGAATGGTCTTAGGCACTATTCCACTTAGGTCGTAAGTAGTAAAATGATGTTTTAAATTTTGGGCTATCTAATAGTCTTTCGATATCACTGTTCCAGGTGGGGTGATGATTGCAGGGGTCCAATTAGGATATTAGGGGCTTAATCCCCCCCTGGTTAAGAACCACGGGAACAAGAGGTTTAGTGATATATTTTGGTATTCTTCGAGGTCAGATCAATTTGAAGGATATTTTGGCTGGTGATTTTAACGGATTGGTTGTAAAGCTGTTTTTTTGTGTTGATTCTAGGCCTGAAAACTTTTAGATGTTCATTTAGCTATCATGACGTTTCTGAGATGAATTAGTGTTTGTTGGTCTGCTAGATTTTTGATTGAGGCGTTCATGTTGAGAGTGATGTTGCGATTGTTTCATGAAAAGCCAAATCTGTGCGGTGGTCGAGTGGGTCGCCTATGACTGGTGCTTGTGCATCTGCAGCTGTTAGTTGCGCGATGCTAGTTGTTTGCAATGTGGACATGAAAAGGTGTTGCTCGTCCAAGAAGTGGTTCGTTCATTTGTGTGGCTGTCTGGGGGGGCGGTAAGTGTGATGATATCGTGGTCGGAGAATGGGGTAGGGGCGAAGGTGGGTGATTTCGGAGTGCAGGAACAGTTGGAGTAGAAATGGTTTAGTCGGGAGTGTGAGTTATGGCGTGCCTGGGAAATGCAGCAGCTAAAGCCTGCAGGTTACGAAAGGTATTGGCTACGTTTAAGTTGTGCGTGAGGTCAATGAGGATGCTAGGCTTCGCATACGTTTTTTTTGGATGGTGTATATCTCAGACGTGGGTCTACGATGCAATTAAAGTCACCAGTAAGCATGATTAATTAGGAAGGATATGGGAGTAATGAGTTTGAAGAAAAGGCATGGTTTTGTTTTCCATTTGTCTTTCCANCGGGAGCGTATATATTTGTAATGTNCAGAATTGTTGCTGCCTGTATAGAATTTTGGTCGTAAACATTCTACGTTTATAAATCAAAGTTATTTTGCTCCGTATTATTGCGTTTGTCGAGATTACGACTCCTGTTGTATGTGTGTTGTTCGAAGTGAAGTGAAAGATGACTTGACTTGACCGTGTTTCTGTTCTTCCTGCCATAATTGCTGGGTTTCGTCGGAGCTGTGTGTTTCTTCGAGTGAGAAAGTTCTTGTAGGGTTTGTTGCTATCAGTTCAAAAGCAGTATCGCGTTTATGGACTTGTATCAAACCACCAACGTTATGTGTTGTAGTTTCCAATGCTGTGATTTTTTGAACACAAATCGCGGAACCACTGTCGGTGGTTCCCCACTTTGAACATTTCGTTGTTTCACCCTCTTTTAAGCTTTGAGCTCATCCACACCTGAACCTACATCAAGGTCGCCAAACGTTGTTGTTGGAGAGCCACATAAGCTACTGCACAATTAACAGTTCGAGGGGCAGACGTCTTGTATGGAATGCGATTGTTTTGGGGTATGTCACATTCTACCAAATCAATAAATATTTCGAAAATGCATTAATGTATTAACTTTTCATTATTAGCAAAATGTCTTTGCGACGAGATAAAATGGCTTCGCGGGCCCGATTTGGCCCGCGGGCCGTAATTTGGAAACACCTGACCTACATTGTCAGCCCATCGAGTGCGTCACGTTTGTGGAGACTTACCGTCGGAGCGTATGTTGTTGTTGTACTTACACCCCAGATGTCTGGCGAAGCCGGTCTCGAGTTGACGTAACGCTGTCCAAACATGAACTCCACTGCGGCCATTGATTTAATTCTCGATGTTCTTTGCTCCGACCCAGCGCGAAAGTGACGTCAAAGCCATGTGACGCAGAACCCTTGACCAGTGCTCCACGCAGTCGTTTAAAACGTTGATAGAGACGTATCGGTTTGGCGGTGGCGGGCAGGCCGCGCTCAGAAATAACAACGGTCGCGAAAATCATTTTCACGCTTGGCCGCCGGTCTTTGCTGCTGTGTTCCGTATCGACTCAAAACAAGATCCAGTCGAGTTTGCTTTAAAAGCACGTGACAAGCAGGCAGCCGGTTCCGTGGTGGGCGGTTGTTTTTATCCACTGTGATGGAAAGGTCCCAGGTATAGGTGTTTTTATGTTGGAACTTCCATCTCGCGAGTTGAAAAACACCTCTGCAGCTCGGGTCTGCAACGTCTATGCAAGTATTTGTTGAAAGTTTCACAACAGACGCGTTCTTACACTTGCAGCAAGAGGGGAATATTTCTGTTTCTTCACCTCTTAGGTTATTCACCCAACGTTGGACTTGGCGACCCTGACGCTGCTTGCAGCACATTGCTTTCTAGTATATTTCGAAAATGCACTAATGTATTAATTTTTCATTATTAGCAAAATGTCTTTGCGACCAAATAAAATGGCTTCTCGGGCCA
>JGI24159J19872_10014519_pt1 | contig 10183 bp, 5 predicted proteins | sample Ectturendosymbi4_FD_19872 | JGI IMG/M metagenome (IMG submission 19872) | reverse complement strand
TCCTGTAAATGTAAGACAAATCTTACAGGCGAAATGTTGGCACTTGAAAACAAGTAAAGAAAAACACACGAACTGTGGCTAGTTGCAACAACATTACTAAATATTTTTTGAAGCTAAAAGGCTGACCTTCCCAGAGCCTCATAAACCAGTCACTGCTAAGAAAATCTGCGTTGGAAAACGCGAAGGCATCTCAGAATTTTCGTACTTGTTTCACAATTAACCTTTCACAAAACAAACGGTTCTTAATTTCTGTTTAGGACTGAAGTCGTTACGGCGTTGGGACACAAGTCTCAATATTTTACGTAGAGGAATTGTTATAGTCCTAATGATATGTTTGTCAGTCCCGCTGAACATTCAATATCTTATACAAAGTTATTCAAAATTTTGAGCACTTGTTTGGGTTGGCCTGTATTGCATTTTTTACATCATTGATTTTTTTACATCTAATCATGATTATTGCTTATATAACGCTTGAAAGACCGAGCTTCCCTTCAACTTCCAAGCGTTATATAAGCAATAATCATGATCAGAAGTTTTGCTGTACTAAAGTCCATAGGACGTTCGCTATTTTTGCTGGCTGCCAAACAAAATCAAATGGAAGGATGCCTGGATCGCTTGTTTTCTTTGGCGTACCAAATTCATTAGCCCTTGTTTTGTCCAAAGGCCTAAATCGTCGACAGGAGGAAACCACCAGACGAACCTAACAATTATCGGAGTGGCACAAACAGGAAAACCTAGCTACCGGCCAAAGCCGTCATGAACGTATTTATTTATGGGTAGATTTAACCCTGGTAAGCAATGCACAAAGTTGCTGTAGACTTTATTGTGACCAGTACAGCCACAAATATCGAAAACATTATTTTATGAATGTTTCAGCTTAGTCATGAGCCATCATCAGGAACATTTTAAAAAATACAGCGGTGGCACAGAACAGTAGAAATACGGTTTTTGCAACACAGAACGTATTTATTTTTCTAGTCATTTTTGCAATACAGCACGAATGCCTTCAAACCTCATCTTTGCTTTCCTGTATCACTGTTGTATTTTACAGGAATGTGGAGACGGAAACTCAAATATCAGGCTCCGGGACCAGCTCCAGGCATCTAAATTTTATGGCTTCGGCTCAAACCAGTGGCGGATTAAGAAGGGAAACTGACTAGGCTACGACAAGGGGCCCCTATTCCTAAGCTGGAAAAAAGTGTAATATGTGAACAATACGCTGTAAATGATACCACTGCCAAGAGAGCCTCCCATTTTAGTCTTGCCTCGGGCCTCCAACCCTAAACGCAACACTGCTGTGAACCTGCGAAAATTTTGAGGACAATTGCCGAAAAATATACCGGTAGGGAACGTTTGGCAAGTCATTTCACCAACCGCAGGGAAGGTGTTGAAGCAAGTCCAAAGATAAAAATGAACCGGTACACACAGCAGTTATAAGGTAGATTTGCTGAAAGATCCAGATCTCAAAGGCTAGCTGTGGAAGTACACTGGGAAAGAAGATTTAAACATTGTAAATGCTGCCAGATCGCCATCAGAAATGCAATCAAGTCCATTTTTTCTGTGATATAATAATTCCGACAGACACAAAAGTTGATTAGCAAAGTTACAGTATATATTCACTCACACGTTTTGTGACATAGAGATGCCCAGGTATGGTAGACAGCAGAAAGATTCACCTAATTTTGTGTCTAGACTACCTGGGATTTTGTTTTTTTTGCAACAAGTCTTATTGGCCTTGGCATTTGTTCACTAGCCATCGGGTATGTTCTTGGAGTCTTCTTTTACAATGCGGGAAATTATTTGCGCATTTATTATATCACTGCAATGGGGACCAACAACCTCTCATGGTGATCAACTGCAATGGAGAACGGTCATTTTATAAACTTAAGGCGGTGGATTGAACAAAGGATCACCATTAGACAGAACAAGCTGAACAGCCTGATTCTAACAGTGTAGACTGGAGCAGGGGTCACCAACACGGTGCCCGCGGGCACCAGGTCGCCCGCAAGGACCACGTTGGTCGCTCGCGGGCCTGTTTTCAAAATAGCATAAGATGACGAGTATCGTCACCTAGATTAACATCATTAATGATTACATAATAGGTAAATTGAACTAAATTTTTATTTCAGAAATGTGTATCAAACTATAGTAGCCCTTAGCGTAATTGGTGCTCAAGAAGTAGCTCTTAGTTACATAAAGGTTGGTGACCCCTGGACTAGAGCATGAACGTCTGTGTGATATAAACACTACCAGTTTCACAAACAAATTTGCTATGGCAAAATATAGAAAATGAAATCTGCAGTAGGTTTGCTGCTTTTGACAATCGACTTGGACATTTATGCTGAGACTCCACTGTCTAGATATAGCGATGATCAAATTTGTAGATGAATCTGGAAGCATTAATTACTGTGTCTGTACTGTACTTCTGAGCTGTACAGTCAGGGCCGGATCTAGCAGGTGCGGGGCCCAACGCAAGATTTAGGTGCAGGGCCCCTGTGAGCATTGGTTTTATGACGTCATCGTGCTCAGTCAATCGCACTACGACCTTTTTGAGAAAATGTCCTGCATGAATATCAAGAAACACGGCAAATTATTGGAGATGATCTCTGTGTAGATGATATCTCAGAAACATCCTCTTCATTTAGATGGGCGTGGGGCATATCTCATGTGTCCCCTACGTCCATGCTTATGATTAATATGCTGCTGTGATAGACATTAGACAGTGTACCGCTACCACTTGTAATTAAGCCGAAAGTTGTAAAGGAAGCTCTGCAATGGAGATACGCATGGATGGCGGAACCTTTTTCAAATAGGGGGGCACAAAGTGCACGTCAAAATAACTGTAGAAAATTTTTGCGGTTTGAATTAGCAACTGTGACGTCACAAGCATTGAAATATGACGTCATTACCCAGGTTTTTTTAAGGAAAATGTTAGGTACCTGGTATGGACCTGATTTCTCTGATTGTAGGGACCCAATAATCCTTGATTCTAAGGACCCGATGATAATATTCTCTGATTCTAGGGACCCGGTTTTCAATTCTAGGGACCCGATTCGGGTCCCTAAAACACCTTTAAAATAACCTGCCATTACTACCTATACACAATATGAAGTTACAAATTACACTATTTTAGACAAAATTACACCACTATGAAAACGTATCGGTAAACCATCTGAAATTCAAATAGGCGGTCGCAGGGGGAGCCCAGGTTAACAGCGTCACTCGGGCTCACCATACGACTATTCTAACTGACTAAAACAGTTCGACGCCTGCGTCACTGAAATTTTCATTTGCTTTCATCCTTGCTGGCATTATTGTTGTTCTGTGACGTTAGTTACGTAAAAGTAAATGAGAAGTTCTCATGATAACTTCTCCATTGTTGAGTAACGTACGTCACAGAGCAATGGTAGCGCCAGTAAGCCCTCCGAGTACTAGGCTCATTCATATTAGCCCAGGTTGCTGGATAATTTTGATTCGTTTGAAGTTCTTCTCAAAATGGGAACTATCCATGGGATTGGATTTCAAATCGAATGTTCTATACAAATCTATTGCTTTAAAAAATATTCAGTCCAATATGAATTATGTTTTAAAAAATACTTAATTGCATAGGGCAGCTTGGGCTCTAATGTATGAGCCCGAGTAATGCCTGCCACGAATGATATGGCTTTATTCAGGTCACGTGCAACATGAACGTGAAAAGCCGGGCATAGAACGAAAATATATGAACAGTGACAAGGCACAAAGAAAAGAGCCCGAGTTAACAACTTAGTAAAGTGGGACCGGCCCTTGGGCGGTGGCACAAATACACAAAGCAAGTAAACTCGCGTCCTCGAAGACTCGGGCTGAACCCAGTGGCGTGCAGACTGCTTGATTGGATGCCCTCTACCAAATTCTAGTATCGAGCAGTGGCGTAGGCTCATGGTGCTCATTGTTACTGGATATACGATGTTTGCGACGTCACAATGTTACGTCATATTCACATTTCCAAACCCACGTTTTGGCGAAGTTTGTTGACAAAACATGCATATTCAGGGACGCCGGAGCAGCAGTAGGGCAGGGAGAGCAATAAAAATGCTGAGAGCAATGGAAACTTATACAAAAAATTGTTACCAATTATGTTTGTTTCTGTTTATCAGCAATGTTCACCTCAAAAATAATAACAGAAATTATAGAAAATTATTCTGAATTATCTAGGTGCCCGAATAGCTGCAATAAATTTATTTCAGGTCGATCTTGATAAACCATGAAATTACCTATGATACTGTTATGAAAAGGCACCTCCGCCCCCCTTGCAGCCCTTTTGAAAGGGCAGAGGGGGCAATGCTCCCGCCATGCCTCCATTCTCCGGCGTCCCTGTGCATATTATTCTACACGCACTCTCTTTACTCGTTGTAGGCTACAACGTGTCACTGTAATGAAAGTCAATGATATGAGCGGTCTCCTGAGGCAGAGCAGTTCATAACTGCAAAAATATCCGGCAACGCGTTAAAAAAGGGAGTAGAACACATGCAGTGATACGTCAGCGCAGTTCACAACTGCAAAAATGCAAGGCTGCGCGAATGTCTCGTCAAATAGCAGTCGATCAGAATGTATGCGGCGCGGATGGCGCGCACCCAAGGTTGACAGTTTAAATTTGTAAACTGCACAATAATTGAGAATGCGCATGAAGTACGCAAGAAAAGTTTCGTTTTTTCATGTGGCTGTTATATCTACAGCTACTGGTGTGACAGAACAGAAACGGGCTTGCATGTGCCGTTATGATCTGTCCGCCTGAACTGCCAATTAATGACGAAGCTCGAAACGAAGCACAGGTGTGCGACGGTATTAGCACAAAAAGCGAAGCGGGAAACTACTGATACATCATAAAATCAGCTAAATCAAGCACGTTGAAACAGGACAGTTTTGAAGTTTGACTCATAAAATCAATTAAAGGTCCATAATTATCTTCAGGGTTGATGTAATTGGACACAGCCAAAAAAAACACCCAGGTGGTTTTAAAAAAGCTAACTTAATACAAACCAACAAAACCCACCAAAATTCCCACTCTTTTCCTTTGAATAACGTATAGTACTATGAAGTTAAAAGTAAAACAAGTAGCACATTTGTACAGTTAAGTGTTACATTTTTTAATGAAACAAAACGAACAGGAACGGAATGTGAAGGACTTGAAAGAAAGGGAAGAATAATTCGAACAGTTTGAGTAATTCCACTGGCTATCTTCTTCAGCTCTGTAAAATCGTTATATTTTAACCAATTTTCCTGCCTTCTCTGCATGCATCCAAACTCTTTCTGATTTTGGACCCTACCGAACCATATGTTGAAAAAATTCACTATATAAATGCTGAACTAGCAGGGCATGTGGGCTACATAAACCTGATGTGAAACGGCCGAGTTTGTGTGGGAGTGGCTTTTCTCTGTCTGCTGTGTGCATGCTTGCCAAACCTTACCACTTTGGAGTGAATTGACCAACAACACTGCGAAAACAAAAATGGCGTACATTTCTTTACCCTCAGATTTGAATGCCATAATAGGTATAAAAAGTTATTGTTGTGTAATTCTGAAAATGGTGATTTTACATGATGCAATAAAAACAATTCAGAATAGTGTTTTAGAAAAACTTTTGAAAAATCCACGAGTGGCAACCCATGGAAAAAATCTTTCCGATGCCCATGCATACAAACATGTAAAGCTACCAGGGACCGGGTTCATGGGGGGACGGGGGGGACATATCCCCCCAACTTTTAAACACGGGAGGACATAATATCTTTTGTCGCCCCCAATATTTTGTGATAAAAAATAATGTAGTTGTGCAAATGTCATGGTTACTTTACTGTTAGAAACGTTTCCCCAGCATAAAACCAGGGAATGAATAAGAAAAATGAAATTATCACTGGACTATCTGTTGTGGGCACAGTATACAGATTTACTATATATATTGAATTGTCATGATTGTTGATAATTGTTTTGGTTAATTTGAATTACCAAATCAGTGTGCACATAAACTTCGCTCAATCACGAATGCCTGCGCTGGTCTGTAACCTGCAATAAGAATACGGTTGCCATCAGGCTCGTAGCCAGGGGGGACAACTGGGACAATGTCCCCCCAATTGCAAAGTTTTCAGGTTAATAAAATATTTGAGGTATAAGCCAAAGAAATACTTCAGTGCAATTCAACGAAACTGCCTCAAGGAACGTATCCTACTTCAGTTTTTAGTCGAATACAAACTTGTATCTGACCTTTTGTAATCAATGGCCCGCAAGTAAAACCAATTGGAGTAACGTTTTTCGCAGCTGTTTCTAGCGCACCAGCTTGCTGTATCCGGCCTAATAGTTACGTAAGCTTCATTTCGAGACCATCGCAAACTTCTTGATAGCCGTGGGTGTTTTAAATATAACCTATCCTTGTTTCCAGTGCCAGCGTAGCCTTAAATCAACATCGAAGATTTTTGTTCCTGCACAGTTTTTAAATTACATGCGTTAATATGGCGTTGAGATAAATGTTATGTCTTGAAGCTCAAAGTTCCGCTAAGAAACGATTCAGTTTCAAAGTCTTCTTCACTGCGCCATAGTCACTGTTTAGCAACAATAGCATTCATTCTAGATATTTATTTGTGATGACATGCATTGTGACGGTTCAATCACAATTATGTAGAATTATAGAGCCTTAACCATTTTCATACATGGTTTCCTTTTGCCTTGCTGGCGAGTAAAATATCAATCTTGTCAAGATATTAGANTCTGACCTACTGTTTGTAANCTCAGTGTTTCAGCTTTCATCTGATGTTAACTGCACCCACCCTATCCTGCAGTGAANAATTTGAAATCATTTAACTGCAACGAGAAGAATCAGCAGTCAAATCTAACGTAAGTAGCAAGGTGCTTTTTATTTTGTAAGTGCTCCAGGAATTGACACTGCCATTATCTTACAGATACTGAAATAACTTGCACAGGGGTGGATATTACAATTTATGGGCAAGCTCTCAGAAAAGGGCCCCAAAACATCGCCATTGCGAAAGGTGGATGTGGGATTACGTAGATAAAAGAGTTAAATTTGTTTCACATTTCAATTTATGAACTAAATTCAAGAGCATAATATACATACGAAGGAACAAAAATATGTAAAGTTTTGCAGCTGGACACTTGAAAGCTGCCTCCTTTGGCAAGTTTTCCCATAATTTTTGCTATATTTTGAAAAACATATGACTTGCTTCATAGCTTCTTTAAATGTGGCTCTAGAGTGGTACATAACCTTTTTAACTAAACAATGGTGCAAAGCTCTCAAGAGGAGGCACGGTATCTTTGGAAAAGAAGGCCCGAGGCGACTGCCTCGTTATCCTTCCTAATATCCATCCCTGATCGTTGAATATGTTTTGTTGGCAAAGCGTATGTGACTAAAATGAAACTAAATTGGAATTTTTTCCCATTAGGGCTTCAAGTTCCGCAGACATGTTATTGTATTTTCTAGAAGCCCGTGATGTGTACAAATTTACTTACGTGCAGTGCTAAGCTATCTTTACATGCAGCTGAGCGTGGTCTATAAGTTTTGCAACATTGTGGGTAAGATTGTGTTTACAGTTTAATGTCATTTTATATTTCAATGAAGTCAGTTAAATTTAGCAAAGTCTCATCAAACAATTTGAACGAAGTAAGTTCAAAGTAGCTAGAAAGGTTTAACGGAATAAGTTGAACATAGCCAAAAGATATTACGGATTATCAAAAATGCAAACATTTTTCAAAGGCGGTGAAAGACTCTAGCGTTTACGTTTATCACTATATACGTGAAATAATCGCTGAAAAATTAAATGAAAACGGAATCCATTTCTTATAATTTCTTATATGCGCGAAAGTTTTGTGGAAGGCCTGCTTCGTCGGGAGTCATTCCCTCACAGCAAAGTCTCTGCTCGACTTCGATTGAACTTGCTGAGTTGGTGCACATCCGAAGCGTGTAAATACAGTATGCGAAGCGCAATCGAAATGTCGGCCGCGATGATTTCTTGCTCAACTGCAATAGTGGCTGCAAAAAGCATCTGCAAATCGTGCGATTATAGCATTGAGAGGTTTACTAGTTTTATTTGTCGGAACGCAATTGTTCAAGAGAAAACGCCAGAAACATGCACGTTTCATGGTGCTTAAACTCGGTTGATGTTCAACCCCTACTAAAATTTCTGGCTATGCGCCTGGTTGCCACTGCTATTATTTACCAAAAGATCGCTAGTTTGTTTTTGATTTGATCTATGTGTGGTCTTGTGCTTTTTAGTAGCAGTATATTTTATTTCGGAACTGACCAAATTTCAATTGATTATCACAATTTTTGAGCATAATTATGTCCATTTAAGCCCAACTCTCAGAATTAATGTGGCTTTCTAGGAAATGCACTGCCAAGTGATGGATATCTAGATATAGCACTTACCACCACCATGGGCGTAGCCAGGGGAGGCACTTGGGCCATGTTCACCAAAATACATAAATTCCATAATGTGCCCCCATTTTGCCAGTTTCACAAAAGGTCGCACTACGGTTGAATGAACAAGATGACGTCATCGAAACGCAAACAATAAAGATTTGACTTCCCCAAAGTTTTTTAGTAAACACGGTCCCTGCCCGCATGCTTGCATGGAAAAGCTTGTTTCCCGGTAGATATTTTAGCGGTTGACAGCAGCAGTACTTGAAAACGCCCTTCTGATTGAACGGCCNTTAGCGTTTGAGACTGCTTTTTTCCTGAGATCTGCNGTCACGGCTTTCATCTTGTGTCTAAACACTAAAAGAGAGCGAGTGATAAAGACACACTGGTAATTAGATTTGCTTGTTGCTTTATACTTTAGGAATGAAACGCTAAACAACAAGCTCATGCTATTTTGAAATCTGTCAAAACAATTCTGGTTTATTTTGCAAACGCTGTTAACCCTTTTGCCCAATCGGACATGTTAGAAAAAATACTTGGAAAACTTGTAAGCCGTATTTTACGCAAAACGTTTGACTGCTTTGTTTTACTTCAACCAACGTGGATTTTCTGTTATGCTACCAGAACACCATTTGCAAAATTGGAAATAATTTGCACATCTCGGATCTATATGTTACGCCGAAAAGTTTCAGTATTAACGAACCAGAACTGTTGAACTGCGTTTCTGATAAATTTGACGGTGTGAGTTGAAGCACTTGGTACCCTCGGAACTGCAAAACTGTATCAGGCCAACGTATTCACGATGTTTGCTCTCAAATACTTGGCGTTCACCAACTGAAAATTGGTCATTTTCACCATCTTTTTTTGCTTTCATTAAATAACTTGAGTGTGGTGATACAGATTATCTGTCACATGCTATTTTTTTCCGACCGTCAAAGCCATATCTCGTGAAGAAGCTTGGGGTGGTGATGCACACAACCAAATACACTGAAGTCGAACCGAGCTGCACAAACTGTCATATTCACATATGCGTAAAAACAAAAACCAGGGTTACACATGTAGTGAAATGTTGAATCCAGTGCAGTAGTTATTCTAAGCATTCAACTCCTTATACGCAGCTTCACTGGCAGCAGTAGCCTATACTTCCAAGTCCCAACTGTTTCAAATTTGTTGATGATATTGACTTTTTTCCGAACTAAAGTGGGACCGATCGATCAAGTCAAAATCAATCTGAGCTAAATCTTTCCTAATGCTGCTGGCTCACCACAAACAACTCATGCAAAATCAACACAAAATAGTGAGAAGAGCAGTTACTACCATTGTGTGCGGTCGGAAGAGCTCTTGCGAAGTTTTCCTTTGGCCACCATTCACGTCAAAGTAATGAATAGTGGTAGCGGTAAGTGATGATAGCTCGCTGGGGCATCCGTTATTTTTTTCAAAAAGGAGCGGCGCTACAGCTATCGCTCTTGGAAAATTAGCTCGCAATTTTGGTAGCTCGCTACTGCCCACCTCTGTTCACAACACAACCCAGTATCTGGTGTATAAAGAATAATGAATGTTACACTGCAGAAAAACTTACAAAATATTGGAACCGTAAACTGGTTTACCCATGCGGCTCTTCATTCGTCACCTATTGAACTTGAGTTCTCTTTGCCATCCAACCAGAGCCGGATTGAAGGGTAGGTGGCCCGGGGCAATTTTTACTGGAGGGCCCCTGTGACGTAATTCATGTCGTCATCGTTTGTAAAAGTTATGTTTTCGCTGATTAGCAAGGTTCCCGTT
>JGI24159J19872_10014518_pt1 | contig 10183 bp, 8 predicted proteins | sample Ectturendosymbi4_FD_19872 | JGI IMG/M metagenome (IMG submission 19872) | reverse complement strand
TGAGATCTCTTCTTTTCTGTATATAAACCAGTTGGGTAGTATCTCCACTTCATTCTGACGATATCCCCTGAAGAGTGTCAGACGAAAAGCTTTGGGACGAATCTCCTACTTCACACCATTCTTTACTTCCATTTATTTTATTAAAGCATTTAATAAATGAATCAAATATATTGTGTCAAATGTCGTAATTTTACAGAAACGAGAGACGTTAAACAGAAAACAACAAAAAACAACCGTGAAATGCTTCAAGGCATCTGTGTTTTTGTGGAACGAAAAAGTTAAAATTTATTAACGCAAGTGGAAAAGGGTTTATCAATGACAAAATTAATTCTTTGCCATTTGAAATGCACATGCCGGGTCACAACTTCATAGGACCAGGCACAAAATTGAACAAACGTTTAAATGAGGATATGACTCCAAAGACATGGTCAAAACCTATCAACAGAGTCGACAAGGCAGGTCATCACCATGACTTTTGTTATGTTAAAAACAAAGACACAAAAACACACAACGAAGTTTGTGATAAAAATTTGTTGACAGAGCTTAATGGTATTTACAACCCCACACTTCGAGAAAGGATGGAGAGTGGTGTTGTTTCTACAATTATTGGGACAAAAAAACGCTTCGGATGGGGGTGAAGAAAAACGAGCGCAGCGAGAGCGTCAACTGGAGTTCGCAATTAGCTGATGCATTTCACAAACCCATCATCAAAAATTTTCCAAAACGAAAAGTGTATGTGAATGGAATTGATAAAATTTGAGCTGCAGACCTCGTTGAAATGCAGTCAGTTTCAAAGTTCAACCATGGGGTCAGATATCTTTTCACAGTGATTGATGTGTTTTCAAAATATGGTTAGATGCTTCCACTCAAAGACAAAACTGGAAAATCTGTTGCAGACGCGTTCAAGGAGATTTTCAAAAAATCAAAGTGAAAGCCAGAAAACCTTTGGACAGACAAAGGCCGAGAGTTTTACAACAAACATGTGAAGGAGTTGGGTGTAGAGCTTTACTCTACTGAAAATGAAGAAAAATCTTCGGTGGCCAAACGTTGGAACCGCATGATGAAAGAAAAAATGTTCAAGTATTTCACGGCAAATAATACCAACAAATATATTGACGTTCTTGACGACTTTGTTGAGATACAGCAACACAAGACACTCTAGCATAAAAATGACTCCTGTTGAGGCAAGCAAGAAAGAGAATGAAGTGAGAGTTTACAGTAACCTCTATTCAAACTTAACAAGACGACCCATGAGAGCAAAATTCAAAACTGGTGGCAAAGTCCGAATTCTCAAGAAGAAAGGACTCTTTGAGAAAGGGTTCACTCCAAACTGGACAGAAGAAGTGTTTTCCGTTTCAAAAATTCAAAGAACTAACCCAAATTGTTTCTAAATTTACTCCACTTCAAGAAGCAATTGAAAATATACCCCCAGCATTGCCTTGGGGTCAAGTCGAAGGACAACCTGAAGCATTGCCAGAAGAAGGGCCGAGGATTCTTTCCCCAAGTGACCCAAACGCCTTGTGTAAACGGTTGGAATTGTTCATGACTTCAAAACAAGCAGGAAACACTGGTCTTCCAAACGAAATCTTCAGCATTTATGATGAACTTTTGAGGCAAAAAATTTTGTCTCGTGATGCTTATAAAAACTCAATGCTGACATTAAATAAAGATGTTCATTATTAAACATGGATATCAAAGAAAATACTAAGTCGGCGGCTCTGGAATTTTTTCAAAGCTCAAAGACTTTTTGTCAGGATTCATAAGTAAAAAGCAAGTTGTTGACACAGCTTTGAACATCGCTCGAAGTGCCAATCAAAAGGCTGGACAAAAAGCTATTGGTTTTGCGAGTTCAAAGTTGACTCCCAAATCACAATAAATTTTATCAAAGCTTGTGTCTTCAGCATCCCCACTTACACCTCAAGGAGCAACACCGCAGAAGGCACAGCAGGTGACAACAAATATCAACCACTTGATAGTTGGGTCAGGGCAGTGCGTGATCAAGATTCAAGACCTTGTCAAACGAATGAATAAACAATACATATAATAAATGAACGATTCTGAGCAAATCAAGGATGTTTATGAAAAGCTTGTAGCCCTCAAAAGCAATATCGATGAACTAAAAGAAGAAATTGAAAAACTCAAATATTTCAATAGAGTATTGAGTTATAAACTAGGGGCAATACTTGATTTTTAAAGTGAAAACATAAAAACGTCTATAATAAATGGACTTGCTTAACATCACTGAAAAACCTGAAATTGATCAATCAATAGACTAATATGAATATCACAGTTATGAGCCAATAACTGGCACTGACCTTAACAGACCGGGGGAAATTAGGTTAAGTATTGAAACGCAGGACTTGTTCACACATCCGAGTGAAAGTTATCTGGTTTTCAATGGAAAGTTGGTTAAAAACGCCAACGATACTGTTTACGCCGATGCTGACGTCATCACACTAACAAACAATGCTATGATGCATCTGTTCAGCAACATAAAATACCGACTTTCAGGACAAGAGACTGAAAGTCTGTTTCACCCTGGGCAGGCAACAACAATGCTTGGGCTGTTGAAATTTCCAGATGATTTTTCAAAAAGCATGGGTTTGAATCAAATTTGGTATAAAGATAATGGCACAGACGCTTAAATTGCTGTAAATAATATCAATAATGGTTCTGTAGCCTGGCATGGTTATATTATTCAAACGCCTGACCCAAAAGGCATATTTACATTTCAGAATCCCGCTGAAACACATCTTTGGGTTCTGTGATGACTATGAGAAAATTGTTTATGGTTTTAAACATCAACTAACTCTCGTAATAAAGGGTGATAATGATGCGATTTTCAGAGCCGCTGCGGCTGATGCTGGAAAGGTTGTTTTGTCAAAACTGCCTTGGTATATGCCGCATGTGACTCCAAATTTGCAAGAAAAACTTGCACTCTACAAAAGAATTGAATCAAAATCAAGTCTCCCAGTTGGTTACTGGATGATTCAATGCGACTCTATTCCAGTCCCGCAAACGAGGAACTTAACCTGGCGATTGTCGGTGAAATCAGCCCCGAAGAAGCCTCGCTGGATAATCGTGGCGTTTCAGACGGATAAATCAGGAGACCAACAACACAACCCATCAATTTTTGACCATTGTAGTCTCACCAACATGTTTGTGATGCTGAATAGTCGGTGATATCCTGAGATTGATTATGATCATACAAACTTTACACAACAAAAATTTTCAAAGGTCTACGGCGATGCTGCGGCATTCCGAACAAAGTTTTACAATCTTGAGGAATTGATTTTTTCCCCAAATATAACTCCATCAGATTGTAAGGAACTGTTCCCAATGTTTGTCTTTGACATCTCAAAACAGAGCGAATAACTCAAAAACTCTGTGACTGACATTCAGATAAAGGCTCAGTTCTCAGCAAACGTAGCAGCAAACACAGAAGCTTTTGCGGTTGTCATCAGTGATAAAAGTCTCAATTTCCAGAGTGATGGGCAGAAAATTCATGTTGAATATTAAAAAACTCTTTTTCAAAAAACTGCCAATGATTGAAATCGGATTATGTTTATAGTCTTTTAGGCTATAAACATATTTTGATGATAGTGCTTTGTCACACCTTGAAAGTTTTGCTTTTTTCTCACAAACAATCAAGTAAACCTTTTCTTGTGTAAGGACAGAGGCCTCATGCCTCGGCTGACAGTGGTTTGGAGAATTGTGTGGTATGGGGCAGTCTGATTTGGAACAGTCGAATTGGACTGCCTCGGCAGACAGAGGTTTGGAGAATTGTGTGGTATGGTGTTCTGATTTGGAACAGTCGAATTCAACTGCCTCAGCTGACAGCGGTTTGGAGAATTGTGTGGTATGGGATTTGCATGTAATTTCTAGACCCAAAATGGGATTCGGTCTAGAAAATTTTTCATGTAAGTGGATGTTCTTTTGCTCACAAGTAAAAGAAATCTTTGCGAATTGCTTGCACATTAATTAATAATGCAAAAGTAATCAATTCTTCCATAATCTGAGGCAAGGCTTGAAGAAAAATTTCAAAAACATTGATTATGTAACAGCATATAAATCAAAATTTAAGACAAACAAAAAAAGAAAAGCTATCATGCTACAACCATACCTTAAAATAGAAGCAAAGATAACACAGTCCAGCAATTTCTAAAACTTTGAACAAGAGAAGCTCTGTGCGATCTTTTTGAGTTCAGATATGAAAAAACAGGTTAATGAATACTCAGTCTCTGTTACTAAACAATGAATGCATAACACAGATAAGTTATACACTTATTCATATTAAGACACAAGCAGCATGAACCATTATTAGCCTATGCCGAAAATGAACAGAAAATTTAAAACAATGAAGTTAGAAACATGCAAACCTAATCACCCTGTCCCTGACAACTTCTACAAAATGATACCAACTGCACGAAACTCTGAGGTGATATAAAACACTGTTGTGCGCACAGGCAGCTTTCAACCGTCACGCCTTTTGACAATGAAAACCACATATCTCAGCTTCACACGCAAAGGTTGGGAGAGTAACTGAGGTGTGAAAAAGCACAACTGTGAACCAGACATCATTCACTTTCAAAAGCATGAGCTTTTCACAGAGCAAGTGAACAAGATCGCCCTTTCTGCTGATGAGGACAAACGAATAATTCTTCCAGATTGAAAATACCTTTGCTCATGACTTTCAAGGATGCGGACAGACAGAGAGACCCAAAGAAACATAGAGGGACCTTGGGAAAGACACGAGGCCCTGGGGTGGGGAATTCCTATGCAATTTGGTAAGACAGGGAGACCCTGGGGTGGGGAATTCCTATGCAATTTTGGGCATTGGCGAGAAGATGATAAAATAAACAAGCAAAGAAAAGAGCCGGACCCCTCAATCCCAGTTCCTTACTACTGACCTTTTCCAGAAAAAGTATCCACACAAAGCTAAGTGAATTTGTTTAGTTATCCGCTTTTCTCCGGAAACAACAAAGAAAAACATGAAAAAAATCGCCTATGCCTCAAGCAGGCCCATAGCTAGGGGGGAACCAAACCCCTACAATTTCTTTTTCCCCCCTGGAAAATGTGTTGGACATAGTTTGAAAGAATTGGACATAGTTTAAAAATTTGGACCCTCCCAGAAAACTCTTCACCCACCCTGGTGTGCCAAGCTGGTTACGGGCCTTGCTTCAAGATATTTTTCTGACTACGCACCAGTGGTTGATGCCTGTTTGTCGCATTTGATTCGGTAAAAACTTTGTTAGATATTTGCCTAATGCACTTTTAACTTTTTTGACAAACATAACAATATTTGTCATAAACAACAAAACTGAACCAATTTCATTCGTATCAGCATTTAAAGTGAAGACACTGGTACAAAAGAAACTCCATCTAATTTCTCACAAGAGTCACCACAATGCACGAGATTATATATAATAAATAAATAATACATACATTCTATTGGTCACTAAAACAATCAATCAATCGTTCCCATGGAAGTCGAACCATGTCAAGGATGTAATGTTAACAAAAAGGTGTGGGAACGCATCCAAAAAATAGCCGAACAAAATGTAACGTTAAAGGCGAATTGACGTGTCAGACGAACCGTTATAAACGAATTCAACTGTATGGAACAGATTTACAAGAGGTTTCAGGCCCCATTCGGATTAAACTAAAAAGTTAGTTTCAGGATAAATTGTTTATTTACAGGGCAATTTCCTCCCCTCAGAAAAATGCCTTCCCGTACGCCTATGACTGTTGCCCTAAAAATGTTCGATGTATTTAATAAGAAACAAATGTGCGAACATGTAATTACGGGGAAAGAAAATGCTTCTAGATATTAGAATTGCATTATATCGATGTTTCTGACGAGTTTAATATCTATTTTGTGTTTGGTTATGCATATTCCATGTGTATATGTCTTAAGACTGCTATCTAGCTTTTTTGCAACAAGGTCCGCATTTTTTTATTGAAGACAGGTTGGCAACCCGGACGTGAAGCTAGCTCATATGCCTAGTTGTATATGTCCAGAAGTCAGACTTACAGCTGATGAACGTATTTTGTGTAGTGATTGTTGTCAAAAATGTATTATGGCTAGCTCAGGCAGTCTTTTCATATTTTGTACTGCATAGAAGCAAGATAGCTTTGGTGCTTACGGCCAAAGTTACACATTTGCGCAGCCTGCTGTTCAGACAGCAAGATAGAGTTAATAGTGTAGTTAGAAAAGTTTTTTTAGCAATCACTGCTAAGCTTGTCCCAACCGATTAGTGCAGTTAGTGGATTATGGACGTCAACCATGTTGCGTCCACGTAGGCTCCCTTGGTCCAGTGGCGTACGCAGAAAATTTTCATGGGGAGGTTCAATTCAGTGGCATATGGTGGTCATTTGTATTTGGTGTGTGCTGTTTGTGATGTCACATTTTGACGTTATATTCATGTTTCCAAACAATGTTTTGGCGACGTTTGTTGACATAATATGCATATTATTCAACACCCACTATCCTTATTTTATGCCATTGCACTGAATATAAACTACCAGCGCTCCAAGTTGGGATATCGGAGGAAAGTAAAATCAACGCTACGACACAGCAGCTCATAATTGCAAAAAATATCAGGCTGCGTGTGAAAACCGGGATGTAAAACATATTCGTCACTGCATCAGAGCAATTCACACCTGCAAAATGAGGCTGCGCTGATGTCTTGTCGAATACGAGCAGTCGAGCATACAAAGTGTGCAGCTGGACATGCTGGCGCACACCCCGGCTTGCAAAGTCAAATCTTGTTAAACTACACAAGAATTGAAAATGTGCGAAATGTACGCAAGAAAACTTTCAATTTTTCGTTATGTATAGAAGTCCAGCAAACTTTAAGTTTTCCTTTTTCCCTGCTGAGACATTATCAAATTCCTGAAAGCTTCTATGTAAAAAAAAACTGTTTTTGAGCTTGCGCAAGAGTTCCATGGGCGCAATTTTGTTGTAAAATGTGGGAGGGACAGCTTGGTGTGAAACCAATATAGTCACCGGGTCGATGCAGAAGTGACGTTTTATATATATTAGAGATTCCCAATCTTATTTCTAGAGATGTTTTGAGATCAACACTTGTCACGCTTTGCTATGTCCTTGCAAATGATTTACATATTAATATAGTTAAATTTGTTGCTGGACACGTTGCTGTCGTTCAGCCTGCTTCCATTAATATCGTATTTGAATGTAAACAAGCACAACAGTATAGTACAACACATCATTTGGGTTTATCAGAGCTCTCAGCTGGAGTGAACAAAATGCTGAATTGCATTGGTCGCATGTGCATATCACTCTCACATCAAAACACTTCAGTTTTCATGCATATTATAAGAAGTGTGGGTTATAGCGCGATTTGATTTCTTGTTCAAGTTGCTTTACGTTACAAAGACAATAAATATTTTTCTTGCACATTTCCGGTATTTGAAAAAGCAACAAATCTTTTTAATGCTTCTGGGCATCATGCACACAGCCCCACCCCTACCAAAATCTCCACTAATATACTTTTACCAGCAGCAAAAACATTTGGACTAAAATTAGCATAGCCTACTTCACAAAATGATTTCAATTTATATTTACCGTTGGTGGGTGGAGGATGTGTTCTTTCAATCTCCGTTTGTTGGTCCCTGCCTACATACCTACACAGAGTTGTAAAAGGCCCTCATTTTGAAGCCTGAACCCGGCCCGAGCCCGACATATATTTTAGAAGCCCGATTTAGGCTCGAAAACCAAATTTACGGAGGGAGTATGCGCAATTATGGAGTAACAAAGAACGTTGTGTGCAGGTGTAGTTGCAGGTACACGGTTTATCACACCGAAAAATCCTGGCTCCAGCCCGACATATCTTTTAGAAGCCCGATTTAGGCTCGAAAACCAAATTTACCGTGGCAGCTAAGATATGCGCAACTGTGGAGTAAAAAAACGTTGTGTGCAAATTTAGTTCAAGGCACACGGTTTATCGCACCGAAAAGAGCAACCACCTTGACCAAAACATTGGCTTAAACAAGCACACTATGATGGCGCTATAGGCATAAAAAAAACTTTCCAGGAGCTCTATAGATATGAAAAGCCGGCTTATAGGCTTCTTTGAAACAAGCCAAGAATCCCATGAGTGATTGATGTTTTCGACGCAACGCCATCGCGTGCTAATTTCTTCACCGCTGTCACCTTCTCAAAAACAGTGTGAGACTAATCCCAGCAGAGATTAAAAAAACGCAGCTGTGTTTGCAAACAGAATTAGCTGAAGAAAAATCACAATCACTTCACTCACAGAAGTCACCACAGCGAGCACAACAAATCTACGTCACGAAAGAAAAAAGTCGTTACTCTGAATGTTATACAAAAGTTTTGTACGCAGGCCCGAAATATTTCGATAAACTTAAGCCCGAGCCCGGCCCGACCTGAAAAGCCTGGCTAATCTTATAACTCTGCACCATGTCAAAAGAGTCATTCTAAGAGTTCTACTGTACTTGCATAACGACACAAAAATATATTTGAGATTAAGTCAAAATGCACAACGGTGGATTGGCAAAAAAGTACCAAGTTTCACCTTCAATAGGAAAAGAATGTCCAACAAAACTACGTAGGTGTGATATATCTCTAAAGCAAATGTTTCACACTTGGATGAAAAGGTTGCTGCATGGTGGGTTTGGTTAAACTCAAGTAAATCAGATGACTTACGAACCAATGCATTCAGCACAAGCACAAAGTATAAGCGTCAACGAAATAAGTAGTTTTTGGATTTGCTGGTCACCATTGTCGCGACATTACAAGAAGTTAGGATAAATGTATGTTATATCCTTATTGCCGAGTCAAGTCCCTACGTTTTGAGCTATAGGTCAATATTCAGTTAGGAAAATACTGTAGGCTATGTCTCCAACGTTTTTATTGAAATCCTGTTCACTAATGGTTGAAAACAGTCTTTTGCTAAACTCCCCATCCCAAAACTAAGTCTCCGTAATGGTGCTACTTTTTGTCCTCGGTAAAAGCGTCGCAGAGATTTGCCTTAAAATCTAACTTTCTAACATTATATACACAAGCATCATTAAATTTACGATGTCTGTTTCTGAATACGTGACAACCAACGTTACAGCAAAGCCAGTTACATTTCTGCATGGAACAAGTAACGGCTGTACTGTGGTCTCTTACATGTGCAGTTGTAATACTTTCACTGGTAAACGAAAAAAAATCTTTCTAATAGTATACCACTCAGGATAAAATCTCAGACAGAAGCAGTTAAACATCTTTCACGGTCTCTAAAAACTTGAAAATGCTAAAAATTATTTAATCGAAGCTAAAATTTATAAAGTTAAATCAGTGATACCACACCACGCTGATGGAGTCTCGAGACCCATTCTTGCCAGTCTCGGTCTTGGTCTCGAAGGTTTCAGGTCTTGTCTCGGTCTCGAAAGTTTCAGGTCTCGAGACTTTGAATATTGCAAAGAGATGGTTTATAAAAATTTGTATAATTCAAAGATATTTTTTCTGTTGTATTTGTAGGTAAAAAACAACCAAAACACGTCGGAAATATGCCAGAAATTTGAAAAAAAATCAAGTCAGAATTGATGACATTTTTTTAAAATTTTGGCAAAATGCACAAATTTTGAAGTCTCGAGTCTCGGTCTCGAACTTCAAGTATCGGTCTCGTCTCGAAATTTTAACCAGGTCTAGGCCTCGGTCTAGAAGGTTACGATCTCGACTACATCAAAGCCACACCAAAGTCTGCTTCAACATCAACTTGGCTATGTGTGGCCTGCCATTTAACATGAAAAACTCTTCACACAAAACGTGACAAACATTACTTTTATTGTTGAAACCTCTCCAAATACAAAACCTAAACAACACAGCAGTTAGTTGATGACAACACAGCAGCTTCGCTTGGNNTTCTACGTACAGTAGCAAACTTCNTCAAAACGTTAAACAGACAAATAAGTTTCTTAAAACAAACAAATATTCCTTAAAACGCGCAAATGAATTTCNGTTCTTTTGTCGTACAATTCCAATCGTATTGGCTTGGAAGTTCTATCGCAGCATTTTTGTGTTAAAAAATCCATGTTGACTAATTCTCAAACCTTGCAAGTTTGTTATACCTAAGTGAAAGCTGGGTAGTATGGAGTGTTTAGATAACGAAGAGAAAAGTGAATGCTCCCAAGCGGTTAAGCTAAAACTTAACTA
>JGI24159J19872_10014517_pt1 | contig 10184 bp, 9 predicted proteins | sample Ectturendosymbi4_FD_19872 | JGI IMG/M metagenome (IMG submission 19872) | reverse complement strand
AAACCTTGCTAATCAGCGAAAATACAACTTTTACAAACGATGACGTCATGAATTACGTCATAGGGGCCCTCCAGTAAAAATTGCCCCGGGCCCCCCTAACCTTCAATCCGGCTCTGACTGCAGGGGCCCTGAGGCCTGTGCCTCACGGGTCAATAGCTAATATGGCACTGGGTGAAGGGGGATATTTGTAGTGAAGCGACACACGCCATTTTCACTTCAAGTGTAGCGATCGCCATGGTGTGGTACTAAATGTCGTCTGTAAAACATCATCTAGCTGCACTTTCCCTGCTTTGCGCTGGGAGGTTTTCAGAAAACTAACAAACTGATATCATAGAGCTTTTTTTGAATGAACGTTTCTCAGGCGAATTTTCCAAGCAGTTTGTACAATGTAATGTATTTTCAAAACGCACGCCGATAATAGCAAGAAAAGCATTTCTATAGCAAAAAAATGAAAAGCACCTTACAAGCAAGCAATAGCAGGAAATAATTTTCAGATATAGACAACGGCCAACAAAAGCATGTCATAAACAATCACAAAAAAGTTTGTGCTTCAATCAAATGCAAGTGTTGGTAAATCCATTGCTCAAGACAGCATTAAAATGACAACAATCACATATCTAGTACAATCACAGATCTAGTAAAAACAAGAAACGCAAATAAAAATAAAAATTAAGTGAATATGTGGATCAATAACGTCGAAATTAACAACCGACCAATCATGGCCAGCTTTGCTAACTAAAGAAAACTCTAAACTCAAACAATCGAGTACAGGTGATGGAAGCTTTGCCAAAGGAAATAGATATGAGCACAGCACAGAAAGTGATAGTATTTTTTTTCTAAGAACTAGTCCGAACTGAGAGTTTGGAAAAAGATCGCTGAAGCATTTTCTGCGTTTACACCATGAACGACAAACTATTTTATCAAAACCCATATAAATAACATTTCTATGTTGGGTCAGATGTAGAAAAATGTAAACAATGCTTTCTTTCAAACACTGCTTTTCATCAAACTGCATGGCACAACAAAGTTCCGAATTAGTATACAGTAGGAAAGGTTTGTGAGAAAATGTGTGATGGGTATTTTAAACTTGAATAACAAAAGGTATTTTGTTATTAATATAAAACATTTTTTCTGTTGAAGAGGTTTCAAAATTTTCTTTCATTTACTTACCGGGTACTTCTACTGTACTTACTAAACTTCCAGTTTTTAATTTTTTATCATATGAAGCTAAGAACACTACGTCTATCCAAAAAAACAGCAAACTAACATACAGTAGTTAAGCGGCAACCCTTTCAACACAGGTTGACCACCAAATAAATTCAAAATGTCAAGGACAAAGTGCATTAGAAGCGGACCGACTTATTTCAGAAGTTTACAAACTAAAAAAACAAAATCAAGCGCCATATACCCGAATGTTCATTCGAGTAACTCACTGTATAAATGCAGTTTGTTTTGAAATTTGGTTGTTAGTTTATCCATATGCCAAGTCAAACACAGCGCGGTTCAATGAAATTTTGAGTTTTCTCTGTGAAATGATTCGATACGACAATCAATAGGCGCTATACCCATGGCGTCGGATGGCGGTAGCAGGGTTTTTAAATTTAATATTTTTGCATTTGAAACCTAATATTTTCCTATTAACCTTTTAGTACGGAGTTGGTAAAATGAAACTTTATCACTCTTGGCACCCCCTGGGAAAAATGTTTAGGCCACTCCCTGGAAAAATCCACTATTACCCCCTCAGCAAAATATCCTTCTGATGCCCATGGCAGTACCACAATACAGTATTAGTCGAAGTACTTTCAGAGATTGTGTTAGGGCTACAACAAAAACGTATGTTGTCTGACCTATGACAGCATTTTGGAAAATGAAGTCAAAAACAAATAATGATCATTTCATCATCGAATGTGGAAGAGACTTTTTCATCTCTTTCAAAACAATCTTTTTATCCTCTGAAAATCTGATATCAGTTTTTCCAGAAAAAGAAGTTTCTTCTTGGGATATATCACCTGATGTCACATTGTGATGCTGTGAAACAAGTTCGTTGACAGCAAAAGAACATGCTTTTTCATCATTTTTATTCTCGAGTGGTTTGTTTTTAAAATTTGCTTCCACCCTCGGATCGGTAATTTCCTCATTAGGAAAATGTCCATCTCCTTTTGCATTTGAACAAAATATGTCTTTGTGGTTGGACAGTAACGCAACCTGGCGTTGGACGAACCCATGTTCTTCTTCCAACTGGAAGTTGTCAGTCGCATCGTTCTGTTGTTCGCCTAGATTTTTCCAAAATTGGCATTCTTTTTCCAGGGTGATCAGTTTTTGATGATATTGAACAATGGTGTCATAAATTTTCCAAGTAGGCAGCAAAGTTTACATGTTTGGTTTTTCTCTTCACAAAGCTCTTTTTCAAGTTGCTTTAGTTTGGTATTATGTTGTCCCATTTTCTTTTCCAGTTCACCCTTTTTCACAACAAATATTTTCCGTGAATCTGAAAATTTTCTCACGAGTTTTCAACTTCATGTCTTTTCGTGCGTAGTTGTGCTGTCAGCTTTTTTCCTCGATAACGAAGAATTTTATTGCGTTCTTTGTAACTCAGAAGCTTTTCCTTTGTTTCCTCACATTTTCGATTCAGTGAGGCATTGCTTGCGTTACATTTTTCCTGCAAGGCAATTAAGTGTAACTTATTTTTTCCCAACTCTTCCTCACGTGAACGTTTCAAGCGTTCCACCTCATTCTTCAGTCTCTCCAGCTCTATGGTTTGTCGATCGTTGACCTCAGTTAGTTTTATATTTTCCTTAACATAGTTTTCTATCTCAGTTTTTGGTTCTTCCACTGTTTTGGTCAGCACCCGTATACGTTCGTTTGCAATTGTCAGCTGTTTCTCGTTGTTACGAGCCTTACGATTCGCTGCTAACAAGTTTACGTGGAGATCAATATTTGTCTGTTTAGGGGTCTGAACTTTGTCAGGTAGCTGTTTGCTTTGACTCATGATTGACGCTTCGTTTCACCGGCGACCTTTCTCGAAAACCGAACTTCCTCCAGCCGTTTTCCCTTCTAAAAGCACAACTAGCTTTTTGGCTGTTTCAAGTTCTTCCTTCACAACTGCCATCTGCAAAAAAATTTAATTCATCAGCAAAGGTTCAGTTTTCAGTTGTAAAACAAGCAAAGAACGTTTTGAAACACCGCTGGAGTTGACTATTGACAATATGCGTAATTCAGTTTTCAAATAAATTTTAAAAACACTTAAAATACACTTCACTGATTCCCTCCGTAGCTGATTTTTTCCAAGTTTTCTGTCGAGCGGTCCTTTCAAAATATCCATAGGTTTTGTATTTTTGAGTAAGGGGTGGAGATAGTGCCAAGACGGCAGTACATACACCTCTCGTGTGAAAACAAAAGCTGTGCGTAAGATCCAGTGGCGTAACTAGAGGTTTGAGCCAGGGGGGATTTATCTGAAAAGAGCAAACTAGACAATATTCAGAAAAATAATCCTAGGGACCCGATTCGGGTCCCTAGCATTGAAAATCGGGTCCCTAGAATCAGAGAAAATCAGGTCCCTAGAATCAGAGAAATCGGTTCCCTACACGTCCATACCGGGTACCTAATATTTCCTTTTAAAAAACCCTGGCTATACTAAAACTCTGAATAACCGGAAACACTCCGAAAAACGCAAAAAAACAAGAACCTACTGGAAACCAATAGGATACTAAAGCCGAAACATAAGCTAAGTGGGATCCCTTTTTTCATTTAGCTTGCCAGGGGAGCGAATGGCCCTTTGCCACCCGTCAGTTACGCCACTTGTAGGGTCTGCAGTGCCATTTTAGCATAGCAAATCAGGCATTTTGACGGACGAGCAAGCTTTGTAACTGCCATCCGAGAGGGAATTCGCTTATAATACAAGCGGAGTCGACGGGGTGGCTCATGGTCAACCGCTAGTCCTAGGTTGTTCATGCTTAACCTGTAAAAGGAATTTTGCCATTTTGCCTCGAGGAACCTTCAGGGGCGTAACGAGGGGGGCAAGGGGGCACAATTACCCGGGCGCCAAAACACTATGGGGAATCACTGCGGGAGCGCAGAAAAGTCCCAACAATGTCGCAAATAGGCTACTTTCTTCAACAGCACATATGCTTCCGAAAGACCATAGGTTCGAACATGGGGGCGCCAAACCTAGTTCTTGCCCCGGGCGCCATCTAACCTCGTTACACCCCTGGGAACCTTGCGTGTGTCCCACAGATTTAAGAGGAAAATGTGTTTGTTTTGAAAAAAACACATCTTTTCAAATACAAGTTTGATTTTTCGTGTTAGATGTGCATGAGAATAATGCTGAGTTAGTGAAAAACGCGCCTGTGTTCGCAAAACGTTTGGAAACATTTTGGCAATTGTATATAATCAGTATATAGTCGAACATTATAGTCTGTAACATCTTCTTGTCTCATTCTTTGCTGAGAAAGGATTTCTTTCCATGGACAGTATATACACAGGTTTTTCTGGATACCTGAGCGGGTATGTATGATTTAAATATTAAATGATTTTGTTGCTGTGCAGCAAAGACTGCTAGAGAATATTTTCACTTAAAATTATTCTTGGTCACGAAAATTTTTCACATGTAGAAATTTCAAATTGTGATCTCAATTTTGTTATCACCAGAATACTGCACGGTTTCCGGTTCGGGATCTTCTGTGCAGAAAAATTTACGTGAAAATTCATCAAATTTTTTAAGCAACTTAAAGAAAAGATACTGTGCTTTACAAAGGCTCTTCAACATGACAGCAAGAGCAATTATTTTTTTTTACAAAGACATTTTCCACAACCCTTGAGGCATCTGCAATAAACTATTACGTTTTCTCGCTCCTCCTGTAGCTGGAGATTCAATAATCTTGATTCCTTGAATGCTTCATTTATAGCATCGTTCACCATCGCCCGACTCTGCACATGGAGTGTCTCAAGATATTTCAACAGATCATCTCGCTTTCTCCAGTAAAGAGCATCAGCCCGATCAGAAGCAAATGCGGCGCAAGCACCTGATTTGCTTTCCCTATCAACCTCGTGTTTCATCGAGCCTTGTTCCGAACGAGCAACTGAAAATGAATGGAAGCTAGTTGCATGATTTTGCTGCCAAAAGTTTAAAAGTAGTATTGGAAAAATCGAGTTTTGCTTGAATTTGTTGAAAAAATATTGAAGGAAAATTTCCTATTTAGTGTATTAGATGGAAGTGAATTTGTATTTGGCGGATTTTCTGTCAGTGGGCAATTTTTATTTGTATTTTCTAAAATCCAATGTCATATTGGGCTGTATAACAAGTTTCAGATATAACTACATTGTTACAACGTATTAGCGCCTTTTCTTAAACTCTTTACCATGGTGCAGAGTTGATGTGCATGTAATAACAATTACAAAAATCTAATATTCAAGTTGATAGCCGTGTTTGAAGCGCTCTAAAGAAAAAATTAACCGTTACCTATCGATTCCAAGGGGATTTGGCTGCAACTACCCGCATAAGCCTGAACAGTCACCTGAACTGATTAGTTGTGAAACACTGCTACTTTGAAGAAATGGTTCTAGTTCAGGCCCGCAACCAGAGGGGGCAATCGGGCAATTGCCCCTCTCCAAAATTTCCACAAACGTATGTATTTGTTGTGTATATGTATTTGTTAGGTATGTATATGTATTTGTTAGGTATGTATATGTAATATGTATATGTATTTGTTTGTTGCAAACGTATGTATATGTATTTGTTAGGTGCAGCAACTGGCTTAAAGGATATTGTTAGGTGCAGCAACGGGCTTGAAGGACACTGGCTTAAAAGATATTTCATTAATCTTTGTGCTTTGCTTTTTTCTAACCGACTTGTTAGTTAATAACACTGGACAACTCTAATTAAAACAGGATTAGCAAAATGTTTGGTACTTACCCATGTCGTTAAAAGATGGATTCCAGCAGTACATGTTGAAGCGATCGAAATCGTTCTACCACTGTTCTCTCCGAAAAAATAGATTTCCTTTGCAAAATCACGAAATAGGCAGTCGATAATACTCCTGCTTTCACCCTCACCACTACTTTACATCATCTGCAAGTATTGCTGTAGCAGGTATCTATGCAGCTGCTAACTAGAGATTGTGTTGCGTCACAAGCCTGTCTATTACACAAAAATGGTGCAGAAAATGCTAGTTCTGAGGCAGAAAAAATTATTACACGCTGTTTTTTCTGCTTGTAGTTATGAACTCATTGAGGAAAACTTCTTTCTGCGAGTTATACAAACCGATCATAGGATATTAGGTCGTGTGAAAGTTCAACCCGTTAGTCTGACTCTGATATGTGTCTGAGTTGAAAACATCTATTCTCAAAAAATACCCGCTGGTGTGTGGCGTGTGTAGGCCTACACCCAAGCGTATTGTTTTTAGTTCATCCGGAAAATGACCAACAACAAAAATTAAAATATCCCCCTCTGACATCTCGTACTCTGGGTGTATATCAAGATACTTACAGTATGCACTAAATCCCCAGTCTATATCCTGCGGATAACTCGGACCTTCTCGTTTGACCTCTTCCAAGTTCATAAGTTAGCCAGCAAGGATGAAACTATGACCTGGAATAACACTCTAAAAAGGTTTAATTTTCACCAAATTTTATTCCTGTATCTGGCGTTTCTTATTACTTGACCATTGCGATGATATTGTACGCTTTCACCAATAAAACCACAACGCAAAATTAATGCGAAACACGAAAAACTAACGTTTCTGGTTAGAACAATTCCCGAGGAAATAACCCGATTTAAAGCACGCACTGCGATGACAACCATTCTCTTGAACAACGACACACAAATAACAAGTTCACAAGTGCACAATTCAAATACAACAACAATCACAATCAAACACAATCGCGCCTTTAGATGTTTCGGTTTGCCCTTTATTTTAAGTTTTAGTAAATTCGGTTAGGTTCTGGGATAAAACTTACCGAGGAATTAGGTCTTTGGCTCGCGCACAATTCAAAATACGGAGTTCTCCCAATAACTTTTTTCAATAATTGAACAGAACTTCAACAGAACCCCAGATTTAATCTCAGATGTACTGAATGCTTTGTCGGAATGCCAGATTGAATTTCAGGTAGAATGGAGACTTTGTCAGAATGTTGTTTGGGTGTGTCACACCGCTTAGTAAATGTTTTTTCTTTTCTAATCTTTTTTTCTTGCGAATTGCTTTTGCAAGCATACGTTGGTGACGACAGAGTCCCATCTCAGGGTGGCCAGTCCTCTGATTTCCGTCGGTCACGTCACCTGCATGACAGATGATGGTGTAACACTACGTTTACGTCATAATATATACAGCAATTCATTACAAAGGGTAAGTCTGGGCGTGCCCCCCGATTTAATCCTGCGTTGTTGACCGCGTTTTCGTAACGGGTTGGTAATTACACAACAGAAAAAAGATAGATCGAAAAGTAAATACACCACATACAGAATACGCTGCAACAGAATTTTGTACGTCATGCGCACCAACCACAATTTTGCCCATCCCCGTTGCAGTACACAAACTATAAAGTGTTGTCTTCTCACCGCGGTCTCCCACTTCACTTTGATGCATGGTCGTGTGTAACGAAAAAAAATCAATTTGCATAAAACCCTTGATGTGCGTTACGTTTGCAGAATGATGGACGAGCGTTTGCAGCACCCGTTCACGTGCGTTGTTGCAGGGCCAACCAGCTTCGGAAAAACCGAGTTCGTGGCAAAATTTATTCAGCATGTGAAACAAATGATGACACCTGCGCCATAAAGAATGGTTTGGTCTTACGGCGAGTGGCAGCGTCGCTTTGATTCTATTCCAAACGTGGAATTCATTGAAGGGCTCCCTCAGGGAGAAAACTTTGACGGAACACAAAGCACCCTGTTGATTCTGGACGATTTAATGAACGAAATTAACCGGAGTGTGACAGATTTGTTCACCAAAGGGAGCCACCACAGAGACCTCAGTGTCGTATACATCGTTCAAAGCTTGTTCAAAAAACGGAAAAGAACACCGCACGATCAGCTTCAATAGTCATTACATTGTGGTGTTTAAAAATCCCCGCGACGCATCGCAAATCGTTCATGTGGCAAAACAAGCTTACCCTGGAAAGGTCAAAGCCGTTCAAGAAGCATTTAAAAACGCAACATCTGCTCCTTTCGGTTATTTGCTGATGGACTTCAAGCAGTGCACACCTGACAAGCTCCGTCTTCGTACAAAAAATTTTCCAGATGAGACGACAGTGGTTTACGTCCCTTGTTGAGAGCAATGACGTCACGGTTGGACCGTCACGCATCGACGCTCAAACTTCTTTCCCGGGCGAATCAAAAGATGGCTCAAAATATCCTTAAAAGTGCAGGTGACGACCTCATCAAGTGTATTTGCGACTGCACGCTCAACGTACTCAAAAGAAACGTGCGTGTCTCGCCAAAGCAAAAGTCGAAGCTTAAGCGGCACAAAAAAGCTTTGCGAGATCTTGCAAAGAAAAAAGTCAGCCTCAAACGTAAGCGGTAGATCATTCAGAAAGGTGGTTTTCTGGTACCACTGTTGTCAGCTGTTATCCCAGCCACCGCCAGCTTGTTGACTGGTTTTTCGAGACGATAATGGGGAGTGTAAAGAAAATGATGCTGGTTGACCCGTGCGTTCTGGCCAACATGAAGGAAAGCAATACTCCGCAACCGCCTCTCGTCAAGGTCGTGTCAGACTTGGACACGCAAATGAACGAAGTTCTCGCTCGCACCGACCTATCAACTAGCGATAAAGTGAGGCTGTACGACCAAATCTTGCAGCGTTACATTATTTACAGGAAATGTTAACGGAAAAACCGGCACAAGTCGTTGTGCGCGAAAAGAAAGACTTTCCAGAGAGCGAGATACTGCGCGGTGTTACAAAGCAACACAAAAAGAAACCGAAGAGCGTCTGGACTTTATTAAGAGCAACTCATCGTTGGGTAGGAACGATTCTGGTGAGTTTGTTTACGACGACCGAGCGGTCCCCTCCAGCAACATCAAAGACCTGATCGCGGCAACGGCACGCAACACAAAGAAAAGTCGTTTACCAAGTTGGAACGAGTTTCAGAAAGCGCTTCAAGACTTTCAGGGTCCTCAACCACCTTCGACTTCTCGGAAACGCAAGCTAAAATGGGAGACCGTAAAGTAACGTACTACGACCCGAAGAATCCTGGAAGTTTTGGAGGTGTTCAAAGCCTGTCAAAAGTCGCAGACCAACCGGCTAGGGAGTGGTTGTCCGGTCAAGAAACATGCACTTTGCATCGCCCTGTTCGTCGTAATTTCCAACGTCGTCGCATTATCTTCAGCGGTATCGATGATCAATGGCAAGCTGATTTGATCGACTTGACAAAACTGACAAAGTTCAATAACGGTAACACGTTCGTGTTGATTGTCATTGACGTATTTTCGAATTTCGCGTGGGCTGAGCCGCTGAAGAATAAACCAAGCAAGAGCGTCCGCAAAGCCTTTGCAAAAATTGTAAACAGGAGCGGCCGGAAGCCGTTGCCATTATTTTTGTACACGGATCGCGGTCTTGAGTTTACCAACAAGCTTTTTCAACGCTGGCTGAAGAAGAAACAGATTCATTTTCTAACTCCACAAAATCAAGAAACAAAAGCTGCCATCGCCGAGCGAATGATCAGAACGCTTTTGTCTCGTGTCAAAAGATCCGTCGACGTGCTTCCAGACTTTCTGCGCTCCTGCAATGCCAAATACCATCGCAGTATAAAATGAAGTCCGGATTCTGTATCACCGGAAAACGCAGGAAGTGTCTGGCTTGCACTGTACGGTGACGAACCAACAACCAAGCAGCCGACTATAAAAGCAGGCGCTCTGGTCCGAGTCAGCAAAGTGCGAAAAAAATTGGCAAGGGTTATCACTATCAGCCAAACTGGAGTCAAGAGCTGTTTGTCGTCGATAAAGCCGAACCGGGTGCACCACCTTTGTACAGTCTCAAAGATCTCGACGGGGAAAAACTCTACGGGCGATTTTACGCAGAAGAAATACAACAGGTTGCAAAACCTGAAGAAAACATTTACAAAATCGAAGCTGTTTTGGGCAGTCGCCGCAGAGCTGGAAAGCAACAGGTGCTAGTGCGTTGGCGTGGTTTTCCAGCCAAATTCGATTCGTGGTTGAACGCAAAAGACGTCATCCGATATGCCTGAGTGGACTTGGT
>JGI24159J19872_10014516_pt1 | contig 10184 bp, 6 predicted proteins | sample Ectturendosymbi4_FD_19872 | JGI IMG/M metagenome (IMG submission 19872) | reverse complement strand
AACTTACCACCAGGATAGGTAAAATTTACCCCCAAGGGGTAAATTTACGCCCGGTTGAGAACCCCTGACCTAAGTGTTTAGCTTCAGTGCATAAATACATGGACCTCAGGGATGACAGCTGCATTTACAAGTTTCTCTAAACATTCTGAATGTCTCAGGTTCGTGAAAGGTTGCGATATTTCCAGTTGAAATCGGTGTTGATANAGTATTAATAATAACCTACGTTAAGTTGATAAACAGAAGATCAGTGTTTCCAATTCGGGGCAAAATTTTAAAACCCNGGTTTCGGGTAGCTGAGAAAAGAAACCCGGGCTTTTTCGGGTTTTGAAATGAATGCAATTTTGAGCGATAAAAACTCGATGTGATTGTGAAATTACAACTGTTGGTCCCTGCGNAANTTATTAGCGAATTANTAATTGAATTAAGCACAGTTTTTCAATGATGTTTATAATACTGACGCATGACAAAGNAGTTTCACCTTCAGCCTGTTTCTGAGTTTTGTGACAAATAATCCCGTGGCTGAAAAAGCCCTCTCTGGTTCCACTGATGTGGGCTAGATGGTAATTAAAGCATGGAACAGTTTTTCAAGGTTATTTGACCTCTTCTTTGTAGCCTCAAAAGTACTCATTTCCTTTTTCACAATTTGTGATAGGATCTCTTCCTGTGCCGGAATAGTTTTGTGGTCTTCATTCTCATTGATTACAAGGATTCTGTGCTTTGATTTCAAATGGTTGATCAAGCCTGCAGTACTTGAACCATCTCCTTTTGTATATCGGAGTACAAATTGCACTTTGGTGTTGGTTGAGCCTTGTTGTATAAGAAATGGCTCTAAGCTTCTGATTTTCTTTCATTAATAACGTCTTTAAACTGAATGTGTGTGATTAAAAATGTACTTAAAGTCACTTCCAAAGGAAAGCCAAATATTTTGTAGAAAGTTATTGCTAACTGAAAAGGAACGAATCGATTTTGCAAAGAATCACAGCTTGTATATGAAGTAACGCAGCGTGGTCCAAATACTTTTAACCTACGGACCATTTTACAAAAACGTGACTACTTCCTGGCCACTTCCAATAAAATGATACATAAAACAACAAATTCACAGCATTTAAAACAAAAAAAGGGAAGATAAGTGAGTGCGTCATTGAAATTATTACACAATAGCAATTTATTACAAATCTCTATCAGTGGGATGCCTTTGGTCGAGGCTTCTCTGACACTATTGTTCGTTTATCAATACCAATGTTATTGGTGCAAGTACGAAACTATCGTCCAGTGTTTCGTTTGCCATTCGATTTCCGTTTTTAGATTTGACTTACTTCATCGTAGAAACTGTACTCTCACACACCCACGTGTTTCCAAATATCGAGTGCATTTTTAGTGCGAAATCTTTCAGTTTGGGAAGTCTATCTTTGCTGACTAATTTCCAGAAGCTCTCCGCAGTCTCTAACACCGTTAGTATTGTATATTTTTATCAAAGTATGTTATGCTTGTTCTAACTAAAATTATCTATTGCAGGGATGGGCAATTAATTTGGCTCGGGGGCCACATTGAGAAGGCCGCGTTTAGCGGATAGATAGATTTATTTGGCGGTACTGAGTGCATTACGCCAGATGTGCTATTCAAGACAACGAATTCCGGGCACCGAAAAAAAAACAGTGGTTATCCAGACAGGTGCCCCAGCGGAGGGTCAGCAGCGGGCCGTACCTTCTAACTGGATCGTAAAATAAATAAATAAATAAATAAAACAAAATGGTACACAGAAAAGGCATTATTCATTGGCCTTGTGCAAATGCACTTTATCGAGCGCAAGCAATTCAATGAGACAAATGTAACCTCACACGCTTTTCAAGAAATTTCACATTTGAAGATTTTACCTGAATGCTTCTGCGGGCCACTGAACACACTGTGGTGGGCCACATGCGGCCCTCGGGCTTGTAGTTGGACCACACTAAACTAACACATAACAACTTATAAATTAACTAACTAGTAACTACGAAACTACAGCATACCTTTGAAGAACTACCTCACGTGGTAGTTATTTCATTGGGTTAGCGAAAAGACAAAGTTCGTGTAGACGCCTATTATGTGCAAAATGACGTCACGAATGTTTAAATAGGTCAATTGAACAAAAATATAAGTGGACCAACAACGAACGTACGATGGTCACCGAGCAAAACCCGCACCCCTTGCCTGATGATAAAAGTTGAAAGTTCAAACGTGCTAATTTGGCCATTACACGCACCAATCTGCAACTTCGGTGTTATCAGAATTACTGATATTTGAATGCAACAGCAATCCCAGGATTTTTAAAATACCCGGGTTTGGTAGTTGAAAAAAACTGGGTTTCGGGTAGTAGAAAATAGCCAAAAAAAAAGGTTTTTGGGTTCGGGAAACCCGGGTTGGAAACACTGCGGAAGATTCAGTCCACGTCATGGTCCTTCTGAAAGACAGGGAGAAGTGTGCTCTAGCGTCTCTGGTGTTATTGCTTGTTACAGAGCGTAAAAAATTGAATTGGACGAAACTGAAGGAAATTGGGATTCTGCAGTGCTCAATTATAAGGAAATTGGGATTCTGCAATGCTCGTTAAATTTAAATCATTAACCTCGTCATTCGGCAGGCTAGGGTCGTACATCCTTGAAGAAACACTATATATCAAGTTTACGTTTGAACCGCCACGTTTATTTTCGTTTTGCAAGTGACGTCGACTTGTGCAAACCGAAACCTGCTGTTTTCTTTCCAGGGTTGGTCAGATAAAACAGCCTCAGCCACTGTGCCTGAAAGACGAGCCCAGCGTATGGAAAAGCTTCTCACTTCAAACATCGCCATTCGCTTCTGGCAGCATCCCCGTAACTCCAAATCCTTCCGCAGTGGCGCTGATACCATACCAAGCGCCCTCGTGGTTTGACGCCGAAGCGTATTCGAAACACTCGGCGCGTTTCCAAGACAACAGGCAAGATTTCCTCGCAAGTGCTGATGTGTCGACGCCGGGCCGCTTGAAGAGTGCCATTGGAAAACAGCCGCTGAAACAGAAGTCCCGTTGTCTTGGTGAGCGTTCCGCTGTGTCATTAACGCATTTGATGATGAAAAAAGGGAATTGGTGCATAGTAACGGCGTACGGTGACCTTCCACACTTCCTACCCGTATGCCTGTACTTGCCATAACCTGTCAGCAGATTCCACTTTGACATAGTGGAGATAAACACACAACGCGGTGACAACGCAGTTCACAAAAATTAAAACTCGGTGCTCCAGTTTCAAACAGCGCAGTAAAATACGCTGAACACTGACAGCAGGTTACACACACTAAACGCTGCAAATGATCTTCAACACAATTCTATTCTCCTTTTCTTGAACAACAAATCATAATATGATCGCATATAGCTTGCTTTCGCTTTAGCTGCACAGCTGTCCGTACAGGGCAGCACACAACCACACGTCCAGTACTTGTTGCGGAGCTACAATGCTTAAACTTCACCGAACCGTTCCAACTCAACCTACCCTTAATCTCTGCAGAAAGCCAGTACCTAAACTCCTGCATCACATAACAAGAATACGCCACTGGTACAAAACATCAGCAATTACGTATTTTTTTACATTATTTTATACGTGCAGAATTGCCTGTCGCCGATGTCATAAACTATCCGTTTCTTTTTACACCTTCTACTTGCCATGTCAGGTAAATTGACTGCTTGGTTTTAAGGTTCTTCGGTTTCCATCCAGAAGAAGTATCGAAAACCTGTTGAAAGCAAAAGCTCCGACGATAAGAAGTTTGCGTGTGATTATCCCGACTGTTCGAAGCGCTTCGCCAAAGAAATGGAACTTCGTGTGCACATTAACAAATATCATCTTGGTAAGTTTGCGCCAGTCTTTATGAATTTAGGTTTCCGCGTGCTGTTGTGTCTACGCTGTCGCAAAGGTAATGCGGCAGCGTTCTAAGATTTAAAATGGTTTATGCCAGCGTGGTCCAACTACTTCTGACCTATGGGCCATTTTTCAAAAACGTGACAACTTGCGGGCCACTTCCAATAAAATGATGTGTGAAACAACAGATTCGCAACATTTAAAACTAAAGAAGGGAATATAAGTGAGTGCGTCATTGAAGTTATTAGTTATTACACAATAGCAAATAACAATTTATCACAAATCTCTATCAGTGGGATGCCTGTGGTTGTGGCTTCTCTGACACTCGTTCCTTTATCAGTACCAATGTTACTGGCATATTGGACACATTAGCAGCTCGGAGACTATCGTTCAGTGTTTCGTCTGCCATTCGATTTTTGTTTTTAGATTTGACTTGCTTCATAGCATATAGAAAATGTGCTCTCACGCACTTATGTGCTTCCAAACATCGAGTGCATTTGTAGTGCGAAATGTTTCAGTTTGAGAAACTGTCTGCAGTTTTCAGGGACGGGCANTTNGACTCGTGGGCCACTTTAAGAAGGCCGCGTTTAGCGAATAGATAGNCAGATTGATTTGGCGGNACTGCAAGTTAATTGCGCCAGATGTACTCTTCAAGACAACGCCGAACACCGGGGCACAGAAAAAACACGGAGGTTATGCAGGCAGGTGCAGCAGCNGAGGNCCGTACCTTCTAATTCGATGGTAAGATAAATAAATAAAACAAAANCAATAATGGTACACCGAAAAGTTATTCTTGTGCAAATGCACTTTATCCAGCGCAAGCAATTCAGTGAGACAAATGCAACCTCACACGCTTTTCAACAAATTTTGGCTTTGAAGATTTTTCCTGAATGCTTCCGCGGGCCACTGAAAACGCTGTGGCGGCCCACGGGCCCGTAGTTGGACCACACTGGTTTATGCCAAGTCAATCACNTTGCTGCAAATATGTCAGAGANTGCGAACTTCNTGATGAGTCGAAGACATGGCTAATGAAATGTATGGTATTCACCAGTTTGTACCTGAAGCTACAGCACCGTAGACGAAACCAGAGGAAAGATAGTGGCAATATAGCCATGCAGTTGCACACCTCTACCTCGCTGCATACGGAATTCTAAGATGCGAGCTCTGTCAAGGATGTTTGTGTGTGGTTAATCGAGTGTAGGATGTGTGTTAGTAGCATCCATCCTATCACCAACAGTGAAAATTTCCTACTTTCTGCCCAGCGCTGTGTGAATTACGTACTACTGGATTTAGCCATTTTGAGGTATTGTGTACAGGGGGGGTAAAAACTCTTCAGAGAAGGTTCGTAGTACTTTGCGTGGTTTTAATATCAACTAACAAGCTAAATTGANTTTTCAAGCTTTAATCAACGTTTCTACGCCAACTCAACCTCACTCACATGCCTGCCAACCCGTATTGTGCAAGCAACTTGTACAGTAGGGGAACGTCCGTGGCTCCCACAAATGCAACTCCAAAAATCCCAAGAACAGAACCAAAAAAACCTGTTTTACATAAAAAAATCCCTAAGTCTGTGGTAGTGCAGCATAAAATCGGAGCGACATGGTAAGTGTTAAAAATAGAAGAAAACATGATTTGCAAAACAAACTGAAATGATTCATTTTACACACATTCGAAATTTTCTGAAAATCCCTAAAAAGGGTCCAAAGTTCCNATCTATGGACAAAATCCGTAATATTAAAAGCAAATTAGTTTTTTTCAAACAGGAACTGTACGTGCGTGCACCTGAAGAAAACCTTCCGTCGAAAGGATGGAAACATCAGAGCGCTCAGCCTGTTTTCATTCATTTGCATTGTGCGTTGTCAATTTAGATAAAAGTGAAAGCTGACTATTACACCAGTTGCATTGTTACGTCTAGGAGGATGGGAGTTTAGTTGTAATGGTTGAAAATATCCTCTAATTTTACAGTGAAGGAGGCGATTGTTGTTTAGCACGCTTGCTGCGTGAGAAACTATTGTAATGTGGGAGTGATTTTCCCACAGTAATTTTGGCGTGGGAACACGATCGCGTATCTCTAATTAACGTTTATTTCCTGAAATTTGTTTATTGCATTTATTAGCTGATGCTAATGTGTTAGCTGGTTGCTGCTTTCGTCTAGTACAGGGCTCTCCAAACATTTTTGTCCGAGGGCCACATAAGCAAATAAAAAATATGTCGAGGGCCGGACGTTTTACGCAATGTGATTGATTCGGGATATGTTATATTCTACCAAATCAACAAATTTTCCGTAAACACATTTCGCAGTTTATTTTTTCATCATTGACAAAATAGCTTCGCGGGCCGGATGAAATGGCTTCGCGGGCCGCATGTGGCCCCCGGGCCGTAGTTTGGAGACCCCTGGTCTAGTACATTGTCATCATGCATAATTTGAACAGACGTAAAACTCCAAAGAGCAGCCAGCCAAAAACTTCTGGAGTATAGTAAAACTTTTAACTTCATTACAACTACTGTAAAAGAGCCAGAAAACTAGAACGCTTTGCAAACTTTTGTGATAGAAACCACTCAACAGCTAAGATGCGAAATCCATTTTGTGGAGGACGGTCGGTCAAAACGGTCTTGACTGTGATACTTTCACCCTGGCTTGCCCTAGAACCGGGTGACAGCCATCGTTTCAGACACGGAATTATAGCCGGTGCTGTATATGCGCTCACGCCGCTACAGCATACGACGGCAAGTGCTGCGTTGATCGCTTCAAGATATCTATTGCAAACCATCTGGAATTGTAGATAGTATCATTTTTGAATCAGTCTTTATTGTTACATCTTATTTTTGAACCCCGAAGGATTCCAAACAGTAGATTGTTCCGTATTCTGCCGTTTGTGATCTGATGTCCCGAACCGTTGGGCCTTTGCTTGCGGGTATGACTGAACTTCATGGTTCACTGTCATACGCTTAAATACGTACACCTGGCAAAGTGCGCGAAGGAAAGGCAGTCAGTAGTTTGCAATCGCGCCACTTTTCGCGTTCTGTTGAATCAAAACATTAATACCTCACGTGTTTCTCGCGAAGTAACTACAAGAGTCCTGCGCGGGTTGAAATTTTGTGTCCGCACCCACCCCGCAGACCATCCCATCCCGCGCCCGCCCCGCACTTTTTCGGTCTCAAACCCGCACCTGTCTGAAAACTACGAAAAACTCCATAACTAGAGCAAGTTTTTGTTGCAATAAAATCGTGAAAAATATGCANTTATTTTTAACAAAAGTTGCAGTAAAAAGTTGCATTTATGCACAAGCATTTTAAACGAAAGTGATTTACTCNAGCGATTTATGTACATATAATGCTAAGTATTTCCAAACATTATCTGGCGAGAAATGGCGATCATTTGCCAACAGTTTGCGTAGCATGCTAAAACTTCGCACCACAGTGCATGAAGTTGCTTGACAATTTGGCCTACAGTTCTGGACTGATGTTTGTTTGGCCGGGTCATTTCTACAATTGCTCTTAGGTCATTTTTCAGTTGGAATGGGTTATCAAAGAGAACAGAACTATACTGAAATAGTTCTCAAGCATGATTTTTAAATTACACTTACATTTTACGCAATAGGCCTACTTGATAAAAGTTACATGTGAAAAAGAAAAAGTTGCATTATAAAATTCCTGCAACCAGCTCATCGTACGACATAAATTCTGAGTATTCAGAAGCTGTTGGAAGCTGTAAAAAAAGTTGAAAAACTTGCCCTACTCGTAACGTCTGAAGACAAGTCTAACAAGCAGCAAAATCAAGCTACTCATTCTTTTTCATTGACAACCAAATCAAAATTTTACACAGATCTGATCTTTCGCAGTCAACAGATTTGAGGTGATAAAAAACACGTCAGTTCAGTTGTGACTATTTGTGCATTGAGCGTTGTTTTATCCATTTAGAAGGGCTGCTAGACTGAATTATTCCTCACCAAGTACGACGGTAGCATTGGAAAATGTTCACTTGCCCACCACGTGGCAAGAGTCTGAGCTAACATTTCACAACAATGGGTTGTTACATCATAATGTAATAATTGCTGCAGGCCTACTGTTCTAAGGGCAATGCTGGCAAACAACTCTAGTACTGTACACCCACGTGTTTTGCGATTTTGGAGCTGATTAAGTTCACGTGCTTTGGCTCAACACTCAGTTGCCCGCACAAAGAATTTCTCAACCCGCGCCCGCTCCGCACCCGCACCCGCCCCGCAGCAAGTTCAACCCGCACCCGCCCCGCAAATGCGGGTACCCGCAACCCGCGTGGGTTGACCCGCCCCGTGCAGGACTCTAATATACATGAAACTGTCGTTGATAGGGAAAAAGTAAACGAACGAACTGAAGTGTTTGTATTATTGAAACAAAAAAAGCTTGAGCAAAAAGAAAACGCATCGTCAACCAATATGGACGCCACAATATGAACGAACCTTATTGATTTCAGGTCTCCACATCAAAGGGACCAGAGTGGGGCTTTTTCAGCCACGGGACTATTTGCCACAAACTCAGAAATAGACTGAATGATGAAAGTGTGCTTTGATTGTCATTCGTCGGTATTATAAACATCATTGAAGAACTGTGCTTTAACTTAATTAATAATTCGCTAATAAATTGCGCAGGGACTAACAGTAGTAATTTCACAACGATATTGAGTTTTTATCGCTCAAAATAGCATTCATTTCAAAACCCGAAAAAAACGGGTTTCTTTTCCCAGCTACCCAAAACCCGGGTCTAAAAATTTTGCTCCGAAGTGGAAACACTAAACACGACCACATATTCTATCGGTATCTTTACCAGCGTCGGATTTAGGGGGGGGCAAGGGGCCCGGGCCCAGGGCCCCCACCATGTTCGTGTGTTTAGCCATATGTGCGACATGTGCGTGCCACTTAGTCATTTTTAGAGAGAAAAGTTGGTTTGTAGACGCTATAAATTATTATCGGTCGGCCAAACAGCAGTATTTCCTTTGAAGCTTATTTGATATTGTTACGAAACAACTATTACACTTATTGGTTTGCTGAAAGTCGGTCACATATCTGAATTTAGTGAATGCAAGGCCAAGCCACGTAGAACACGTTAGCTTACTTCTCAACTCGTTTCAAGAAGATTTTGCGTCTGCTGTACTCAGATTTGCACAGGTCACATATGAGTAGCATTGCTAGGTCTGGCTATCATGCACCCTCTTTTTGAAGTACATGTCCACTTTTTTCATGAGAAATGAATTATTCTCTGAGGCAAGGGCGTACGCAAGGGGGGTTGGGGTTAACCCCCCCCTTGAGCTTTATGTTTTACAAAGCTTTATTACCTGCGCAAAGGAAATTAAACGTTTTCGCATACTTTTTGCTTTTTAAATTTCGACTTAATGCAAATACCACGGAATAACTTGGCATGCAAATTTCAAGGAACATTGTTGGGCCAAAAAGTAATAATTAGTTTTTTTGAGAATCAGGGTTATCGTCTGCGTCTAGAAACCATCTCACCATTTTTGCAGGCCTTTCGTCCACTACGCATGTTTAAGATTGCTTTCGGCTATAGTTCACTTTATCGAAATAATTGTCTTTATTTTGTCTGCTATGGCTGATCAGCGCAAGCGCTGACCATAATGGCTACATTACCAAATTCTGTAGCATGATAGAACTGTTGCACGAGCTCAAAAACAGCAGTTTCTAACGTAGAAGCATTCAGGCATTTCATAATGTCTGAGCAGGGAAAAGGAAAGCTAAGTTTTCTGGACATCTATGCATAATAAAAAATTGAAAGTATTCTTGCGCACTTTATGCGCATTCTCAATTCTTGTGTAGCAGGGTTGCCAATTTGGCTTTTTTGAAGCCAGATTTTGAAATTCTGGCTTTTTTTGAACACCTTTAGTTTTTTTGGAAATAAAAAAAGCCAGAAAATCTGGCAAAACATTGTCTGAGTTGCGTATTTATTACAAATCTCTTGCACCGAGGGTCTATTACCATGCAGGGTGCACAGAATATTGCAAAAATTTTACTGCTGCCCTAAAATGATCGATGTTATTGATAAAAAACAAATGCACGACAGTGTAATTACTGGGAAGGAATATGCTTCTAAATATTGGACTTGTGTTATATCGATGTTTTTGACGAGTTTTAATGTCTATTTTGTGTGTGGTTGTGCATGTTTCATGTGTGTATGTCTCAAAACTGCTATCTGGCTTTTTTGGAACAAGGTCTGGCTTTTTTTGGTGGACAGGTTGGCAACCCTGTTGTGTAGTTTAGCAAGATTCGATCTTGCAAACCGGGGTGTGCGCCAGCCAGTTCAGCCGCACACCCAGTGGCGTACGAGGCGGGGGGG
>JGI24159J19872_10014511_pt1 | contig 10186 bp, 8 predicted proteins | sample Ectturendosymbi4_FD_19872 | JGI IMG/M metagenome (IMG submission 19872) | reverse complement strand
ACAGTACGCAAGGGAGAGCGCTGCTCCGAAATCCAACCCTATGTCACCGCATAGGAGAAAGGCACAAAACGGCGTATCAGAGTAACAGCAACTGACTTTGATGAAAAGAAGTCAAAGGTTTGAAAAACCCATGCGAAACAAAAAGCAATTGATGATCAATATGCTAAAAGAGACAATTGCCATAGTTTTGTCCGACACACCTGAATATTAAACAAATGGTAGTTAAGGTAGAAATGTTAGGGCAGGGCCATAAATTGGCTCACCTGCGTAACCAAAGCATTTTCGGACCTAGGAAAATTTTGAAAATATTTAAAGGGTAGGACTCTTCTGGCCCGTGTCCCGATAGAGTCTGTGGTCTTAGGCCACTCATAATGGCATCAGCGGATGGCCATTGGTTTGGATTTTGATTTTGGCAGAAAATAATTTTTTCGTATTTAAAATGCATTGGCCCGACTTAGGGGGCAGGAGTTAGATTGCATGAAAAGAGATAGGCGTTTTTTACGTTTTTTGACCACTAGGAGCCTAGCGTATTTCAAAGGGAGACTGAAATTGGGCAAATTAATCGCTGGAAGTTGTTCGGGGAACGTTTCTAAGTCATCTCCATCAGTTAGTTTAGGCCCGCCAGGGCCAGGGAAGGCCTGGGGGGGGAATAAAGTTAGGGGGGTAAAAAAGTTTACCTTTGTGAAATTTAAAGATTTTTGTATGGAAATGGGTTGGTTGGCATAACAGGACTCTGAAATAATGGTTTAAGGCCCAAGGGGGTCATTGGTTAGGGCCCAAGGGGGGTCGAAAGTTTTTGGAAGCATAGCAAACAGGAGTCAATCGGAGCGTAATAAGGCATGTATATACTGGTTTATGGAATCGATAAAAGAGTCCGTGCATGCATGTTTGATGTGAATAGTTTATAGTGAATAGTGTATAGTGTGTAAAAATGGGATGAAGATGGACTTGAGGCCAATCAACAGGGCAGACAGTCTGCCAGAAACAGTTGAGTCATCCTTAGTCAATCAACAGTTAGTTATTAAGTATAGGCGACGTTTGACTACACTGGTTGAGCTTCAATGGATGGAAACAAGTCTGGCTATGCCGGACCAAAGCTATGTATGCTGTATGTAGTATATAGTGAATAGTGAATAAATTGGATGCTTAGACATTTAATTAGGGTGTGAATAGGAACCGTTTGAAGTATGTAGTGTTTACCCAAGTAGTTAATGGCTTTGATGCATCAGAGAAACCTTAAGAACACTTTGGTATCACCAACGGCGCCAGAAAGACGCATGCGGGCCTGGTGTTAAAATTTGAAAGTCTTGCCTTATGCTATGACCTGATTGAACTACGGACGTTATCTGAGGTGCACTTAGTGGTCTGCATCTAAGCAATAAAAATCATAAGTGAATAAAAGGCTTCTCTGCCTGCTGTGATGTCCTGAGAGGACTGTGCTTACGGATGCAAGGGTGTAGGACTTTGTAAGAATAGGATGCACAATAGGTGCAACTCAACAAGAACAATAGGGCTGTTCATAGTACACCTGTTTACAACATGCGGCTTGGGAAATCCAAGCCGACAATGCCTAAGAAAAAAAAACGAGCAACATCGAAAGAGGGTCATCCTACCCTGTCCCTTTTGTGGAAAGTCAGGAGTGACTTTGCAAAGGAAAGCTTATGCTTTCCGGAGCTTAACAGTGGAGCTCCAGAGTGGGTGACAACCTACAAATGGATAGCCCACTGAGTCTGACTTTATGACTGGCCATCATAAGATTGCGAAGCGTTAAAGCTAGACAATCTGGCATGCACGTTGCTCGAACACAACACACAAACACAAACAAATGCATAAAAAATAAGGTGAATAAATTACTTAAGCGTGTCAATAAGATGCGTGAGCTAGCAAGTTAGCAAGACTTCATTAATGAAGCAGAGAATTAGTGTGTGAACATAGGGAAAGAAACGACTCTGTGTACCCAAGAGATGAGAGCAGCAGCAATCATAGCGCGATTGTGTTAAGCTGAGGGGGAGTCGTCGCATAAATAGGGAAATTGCTAATAAATATGTATAAAGTAGGGTTAGGAAATAGACTAACTAATGGTGAAGAAAACGAAAGCAAAGCAGGACAGTAAGTCTCTGAAAGGAAGATATTTAAACAAGATGTGCTGGCAGAAGAAGGCAGAACAGGGAAAAGTTGAACAAAAGAGCAAAAAACTATTGGCAATTACGATAAAACTTAGGCAATCGCACGAACGTCATAAATAATAGTAAAAATAAGATGGTCATTTCTGTTTGAAAGGAAAAGAGAGGGGAGTAGAGCATTATCATGCTCATCCCCACAATTTAAAAAATCAGTTGGTAAAAACAGGGTTCCGTTAGACAGTATTCTACGTAAGAAAAGGCTAAAATCTAGTATTACAACTTAATGATAAGTGAATGATTGCTGTATAGCGAGTGTTAACAATATTATTAGCAACTACCTGTTGTCGAGGAAAGCCAATCACAACGAACATTTTTATTAATTGAGTGCGAGCAGGGAGTGTTAAATCATGCAATATGGCTATTGTTACAGGTGTAGAAAAAGTAAACTGATTTAATACAAAAAATTGTAATTCTAAAGAAGACAGAGAGAAGCTAGAAGCTCAAGAAAGGACAAAAGATAAGGCAACAATTGTCCACAAAAGGCCCAATACTAATGACTAAGTCAAAGGCTAAGAAGAAAAATCTACCATGGAAGGCATGGAAACAAGGTCAGACTATGACAATGATGATAGGAATGGTACTAATAAATGTAGAAAGTAAGGCATACATTAATAAGTGTGGATGTCCTCCTTCGACAACTACGTGTGATAGACCGCCACAGTTACCGTCACAATGCTACTGCTCCGAAGAAACATTTCTTGGAGGTAGAACAGAAAAGACATGTCTGGTATGGCAAATCAATGCGCTACAACCATTAAGATATCCACCTACAAGACAACCATTAGGAAAGGTAGTGATATAAGGAAATGATGCGAATAGTTCAGGTCAACCAACACTGTTGAGTCAGGGGTATTGTCCAATTAGAAATACATTACCACCACAAAAAGTGCATTTAGGATATATAGCAGGATTATCAACGAATTCCACGGTAGATCATGTCTATGCTCACCCGCAATTTGGATTAGTAGGGGTAAATACAACAACGCATGCGCAAGCAAGATTCGGAGAAGGGCATTATCAAGATAATTATGAGCAGTATGTTCCTGAATGCCATTGTTTCATACGTATAGAAGAAGTAACAACTAATGGTTGGGTACGAGTGCTAGATGACTGGACGCTGTGGATGGGTGTAACCACACGCGGACAACCTAATATTCCACCTAAGTATCTCTGGCAATATAATAAGTCAAATAAAAGGGATGTCTACGGGTGGCCATTGCTCGAGTTAAAAACGCCAAGACCACCAGAGAAACTGCTGTTCCAACGCCATTTAGATTTTCGTGTTGTAACACTTGTAAACCTTACAAGATTGTATCCTCAAGGGTTTAAGGATTTCTTCCAAGAAAGTTACCAAGATCTGCACTCTCTTAGTTCACACCATGCAACTGATCCTAACCTGTATCCGCAGGCTAAGTGTTTAAAAACTGGTCAGAAACATGGAAAGGATTCAGTTCCTCCAAAATATGTCCATCATATATTAGTTGCTGTAATGTATTATCTGGCAGACCATGCGTCAGTGGCAGTGGAATGTTCAATGGAGATTCTTAATAGACAAGTAGGATTAGGGTTTGGAGAACGCCCAGGTGAAGAAAATGTATTATCCATTCCATGTGATTTATCAGGTTTATGCGCAGTCTTGGAAAAAGTTAGGTCCGATTTTAATGAATAAACCTCAAAACGGGGGACGTTTCGCATGTAAATTCAATCCAGGAGAACCACGTCCCAGGTCTGTTGGACCAGCGTATGTATGGGTACATATGGCAAGGTCACTAAATATTGAGGTACTACCACCCACCCATTTAAGTTTAGCAAAACAAGGATTAACGGTTTTGCAATCACAAGAACCAGCAGATTCGATTAGACAAGGAAAAGGGTTGACGGCCCCGGCTGAAGTGACTACGTTTACTGTAACTAAGGCTGTTAACTTCCATCCATTATCAAATTATCCGGCAATGTGGGGAGATAAGTGTGCAAGTAAGCAACGGTTAGGAAAGTGCAAAAAACGAATGGTAGACATTGAAACGAAAATTCGCTATGCGAAAGCTTTTTATGATCCTTACCAGAATAGATCAGTATTGCCCGATCCCACACAGTCAGTGGTGTTTTTGCCACCGCAAGCAGAGAAAACCCGTGAAAAGAGACAGATATTCGCTGCACTAGCAGTAGTAACGGCTTTCGCAGTTCAAGGAGTAGTTGACTATGCAGGTTATGAAGGAATACAAGGACTTGAACAGGAATTGAACGATGACATGAATACAAGAGCAGTCGCTAACAATGTGCGTTTTAGACAAGCAGACAATGCTATAGGAAATCTTAGTAGACAGATTCAAGATTTAAATGCCAAAGTAGAAGAACTATCTGAAGAAGATGAAGCCACGGTGGAGCTTCTTTTACACACTATTAAGACACAAGCACTAGAAAACAAGATATTACAAGGTCAAATCGGTGAAAATAATAGGGCATTAGTAGAAATGTCTAAAGTCCATTTGCAAACAGCTACTGTCAATAGAGATCAAAGTGATGCACAAACATATTTGTTTAAAACAATAGTCTCGGCACTAGGGAACTCTAAACCATTCATAACACAAGGGATAGGATATACCTGGAGATTAAGTGAAGGGCTAATACAGCTACAAGCTATAGAAAGGCAATTAGTAAATGTCCAAGGTGCGGAAAAGCGAATAGCTTATGATATAATTATTAACAGAACTTGTCATCAATGGCAAACCACAGAAAGCTTAACAGAAGTACAGGAAGCTGAAGAAGCCTTGGGAAGGGATGTAAAAAGACATTTAGACGAAATGAGAAATTTATCAATAAAGATTAATATTACGAGACCTAAGCCAATTGAAATACATTATGTTCCTGAGTTAACTAACCTGTCTCTTCATGAAAGCGGTGAACGAATGAAGGAAGCTTTTGAGAAAGTAATGAAGAATCCCTTAGATGCAGTAGAGGGAGCGGGAAACGTAGTAATAGGTTTTTTTGGAGATTTGTTAAAAAGTCCTTTAAAAATAGTATTAGTCATAGGAGTGGCTATAATATTGGTGATAGTGCTAGCAGCAATTATCAAACGCGGTTATAAGAGATACCAAGATAACCAACAGTCCCAGGTAGTGAACATGGGAATGATACGAAAACTAACGAAACCATATCGTTTGAAGTAATTGGCTTGGTAAAGCATGAATGGCAGTAAGTTTTGAGGTTATTTCAGATAATAAAATATAATGACATATATAACTAGAACCTTGTAAAAAGCAGCACCTGAATAATAAACGAAAAATATATTAAACTTGCAGCGGGATAGCAAGTTGCGATTGAATAAGTGTAGAAGTGTAGGATGTCTGAAAACGAGAAATCAATGGACAAGAGTAAAAAAAGCAACCTAGCAAAAGACATTAGGTTGGAACTGAAAAGGATAAAACCAGAAAGACCACAAAAGTTAATACTTAAAACGGAACACTACTATAATGTGAAATTGCCAACGTATGAAGAAAGTCAGAAGAAATATGCGAAGTTTTTTGGAAAGCCTGCACGATGAGAAAGAAAAGCAGGAACGGCGAGAAAGAAATTAAATAAAGATTCTATTTGAATAAGGTTAAGGAAAATATATAGTGAATAAGGTAATAGTGATTTGTAAGTAATGATGGAGGAAGAACAAATAAAGAATTTGAGAAATCAAGACATTCTCATAAATGAAAAGGAAGACTCCTCACAAAGAAAGGATTGGCAGGAGAGAGTGAAAGATTAAGAGACTATTTATACTAATAAAACTTGCTTGAGATCAGAAAAGGAAGCTTTGGAAGAAGAGTTAACAAGACTAGCTTTGGTCATAACGGAAAACAAATTTAAGATGGGTAATATGTTAACACAAATGCAAGAAACTGAAGATGAAATAAGATTGGGATTAACATTAATAAGAATAGACTTGAAAAGAAGCAATGACAAACATGTACCACAAGAAGAAGTGTTAAATTGGAATGTGATTGAACAAAGGATTAGAACAAGTCTAATGAAATTAGAGAGATGTCATGAAGTGCAAAAATTGAGAGCAAGATACGAATTAAATCTTGAACAAGGAAAGGAACATGCTGAAGAGTTCTTAGAAAAAATTGTTGAAGCCATGACTCAAATGCAAAGTGGCCAAGCGGAGAAGAAAAAAGAAAGACCACCGGTAAAGTGTTGTCATGAGGAAGGACATTTCAAAAAGGAGTGCCCAAAAAGAAGGAAAAATGAAAAATGGACACGAATACCAAGGTTCAGAAGGCATAGACAAAACATTGATGATATGTCTGTAGGAACAAGCATGGCATGGCCATGTGATGAAAGTAGTGGGGAAGACATTGAGCGAAAGCGAAATGTGATCACGGAACAAACTAGGAAAGAAAAGGAGCAAATTAATTATAGTTCATTAGGTAATTAATGAATAGAAAGAAAAGTGGATCACTAATAAAAAATTAAGCTATTAATTAGGTTAAAATAATGATTGATGATCCACAAAAACACAGAAAAGAGAAAAGCATAAATGATAATTTTAAGAGAAAATTCTATTTGAATAAGGACAACTAAGGTGAATAAAAATATGAATGTGGCAACTAAAGTGAAAGAGAAATGGGACGAACACAAGTCCAAAAAGCTGGAAAAGAAAGTCATCTGGCTACAAGGAGAAATATCAAAACTCCATGAACAACAAGAAAATTTAAGAACGACGGAGACGGCAATGAACTCTGTTGACAGAGAATCCCATACCGCAATAAAGAAAAAGCTAGAAAAACGCACGAACGAGAAAACTGGTCATGACAAAGAAGAAGAGTCTTCTAAAACTAACAGACCAAGCGAACGTCGTAAAGAAGAAATAAAATTAAACACAAAGACGCGGAAAGAAAAAGATAATGAAGCAAAGTGGAAAGCTCCGACGAACGGAGAAGCAAGGTTGGAAGAGCTATGTAAAAAACAAGTCCAACTAACGCATTCCATAAACAACCGAACAATGAATAGGTCAAGAAAAAGGTGTCACTTTTGCAGAAAAAGGGGACATCTAGAGAAAGATTGTATGCTTCGGAGATGGTTAAGGGATGAGGCAAGCGAGATGTACAAGAACACCCTGCAGTAATGCAGAGCGTGGCGGAGGATTACCAATTGCCCATTGTATATAAGGTTGTTGAACACCATGACTTTCGTGGAAAGACGTGGACGTGAACCATTTGCGGGAGTATTGTATGAAGCGTGGTGAACACCGTGTGCATCTTGCATGCACGCTGAGTGGACGAACATCTCATGCAAGGGCTCTTGCAAACAGCGTGTGAAACACNATTTGCGAGAATTAAAGCGTGGAAGGAAGACCATATACCGTTATTTGTTCATGAACTAGTCATGAGAATAATGCCTCGTTCAATGAAGCAAAGTGACTAGGGGGGTAAAATGTCTGAATTATTAGCGAAATCAACGCAAAGAATGAGGTTAAGGGAAATGAAAGAATAAAAAATATAATAATTGACTAGTGTAAATATTAAGTAGCATGGATATGGAAGGAAGCATATAAGGAAGTAGCATGGATAGGTCTGAGGAATTAGAAAATAAAAAATTGGTGCACTAGAAATAAAAGATGGTAATTAAAAAAGAATGAGGGTGAATGTGAAAGAATGATCGTGAGCGCGGAAATCATTATGTCATATAACAAAATTCTCTTGTGATCTGAAAAGATAACAAGTGTCATAGTGTGAGGATGATTAACATAAAAAATTAGAAGTCATTGAAAATGTACCTATAAGGTTGCATGTCATTAATAGTATTGCATGTTACTGTTGTCATGTAGGAGTTTAAAATGGACAACATTGCATGTTGTTGTTCCAGCCGGATGTGATAAAAAACCTGCAGTGCAAAATGAAAATAAACATAAGATTAAGGATAGGAAAAAGCAAAACAGAAAAAATGATGCATTGATGAGGGATTGCAGACCATCAATTTGCAATTTGTCATCATTGAGGTTGACGCATTCTCTTGGTGATGCTTGAGAAGGTTGTCAACAGGGATTCTGGGATGCAAAAGAAAAGTTAAGTAGGAATAGGAAGTGATGTAAAATTGACATCGATAATAAAGCAATAAATAAGATTAAATGAGGGGCTAAATGAAGAAAATTGATAAAGAAATGAAAAAGAGCTCTACAATAAAAACCTAAAATAGGGAAAGATGAGTCAAAGTCAGAATTGAAGTAATAACGCATTTGCAACAAAAATGTACTGAAAGCAATGAAAGGACTGATCCGATGAGAACTTTAATGGATATGATGAGAACTTTAATGGATACGATGAGAACTTTAATGGATATGATGAGAGCTTCAATCAACAAGATGAAATAAAAGAAATACAAGGACTGTTTCGATGAGAACTACAATGGATATGAAATGTTAACAAAAACTGCCATGTTGACAATATGAAAGTGGTTCAAGACAAGACATATGTTAACACGATATGAACGTTATTTGAAATGAAAGAGAAGACGATATGGAACTTTCACTGAAGGAGGGAGTGGTGTTACAGTCATAAATGACTGCAACACAATCAGAGACATTATTGAGGGTTCACTATATGAAAGTGGTACTATAGTAGTATTGCTGTGATGTGTAGTATGATATGTGAAGGATTATACAAAATTGGCAAAATATAAGAACAAGAATTTAAAACATAAATAAAATAAAATTCCAAGAAACCAGTCAAGCAAGACGGATTCTGAAAAGGTACACTTCAATACCGGAGTCTGGGCAAAAGACAAGAAGTAATGCAAAAGCAATTAAAATGGAATCTTGCATACAAGAGGTAGTTGGGAAAGTTATGTGCAAAGTAAATGATGGTGAAAGATTCAGTCTATATGATTGGGAAGAAGAAACAAATTATGACAATCTTACAACAGAGAAAATGCAACAAGGAATGAATCATGCAGATATCAGAAACAAACAAAGGCATGATCAAATTATGGAAGATGATGAAGTTATGGCAGAATTGTTTGACAATCCTGTGGAAATGACTGAAGACGATATGGAACTAATTAATGAATTTTTGGATGTATAAATTCTTTAAAAGGAATCCTTCACATGTCATAAAAAATGTGTTGAATAGCATTGCCTGTATTGATGTATGTGTGATCAGTCATGTGTAAGAAAAGAGGGCAATGTGAAAAGAGTGGGAGAAGTAAGATAAAAGAGAAAATAATGTTACATATTGACCATGTTAAATAAAGTAATGTTTTATATTGACCATGTAAAATAAAGAAAAGTTACATATTGACCATATTAAAATAAATAAATGTTACATATTGCCCATGATAAATAAGCAAATGGTCAATGTTGCCCATGATAAGTAAATTAAGAATTAGTTAACAATAAAAGGGGATCTGGTTGCAAGGAACAGTCATTCTAGTTTTGACTGTTGTAATGAAAGGTTGTTATGTAGAATTGTATTCTGAACAATGAGTAAGTTTTTGCCTACAAAACTGTAAGTACAAATTGGCATTATATTTTGTTGGTAAAGAAATTTTTTGACTTTGAAAATTCTATAAACTATGAAAATGAAGTTACGGCGAAGCTCTTGCCAAATTTTTAGGAGATTGATACTTTAACAAAAAATAGGACATTTCAGATTAAAAAAGGAAACAGAGTCCTGTCCAAATTTTTCATGATTTTGTACTTAGCATAAAATAAAGGGGGGACATTTTATGAGGTTATGTTCATGTTTCGTATGTGTTATTATTGTTGGATGATTGGAGTCTGATGTTGTCATACTGGTAATAAAAAGTATGATGTTTAAGTAGGGTGCGTGGTCCTGTTGCTGGCAGCTAGGGTCAGTAACATTGACTATGGCCTTTTGTGTTATAGTCTCTCATAGGACTTAGTCTTGAGAACCCATGATTTAATTAAGTTATGTGATAGTAGCGTTAACAATAATCCCTATAGCGCTATGGTAGCATGTTTTCGTCCAAGTCTCTCATGGTTAGGGAATCTGAGCTAG
>JGI24159J19872_10014508_pt1 | contig 10187 bp, 4 predicted proteins | sample Ectturendosymbi4_FD_19872 | JGI IMG/M metagenome (IMG submission 19872) | reverse complement strand
GACTACTTTCAATCATTGAGTCGCAAGGCACGCTTGATTACGCCAATCGGCGAAAAGCCTAGAGCAATCGCAACAACTCTCGAAGTGACCGTAACACTGGGAACAAAACAAATAATATTCTAATGTGGTTTGTTTTCTATGTCATGATTTGATTTTTGTTTAGGATTGTTCCCAAATAAACTGATACTGATACCATGGGATTTCCATAAGAATGACATTCCCATGGACAAGCCTGTCAATTAAAATCAGAAGATATGCCATGCACAATATGTCAGCTAACCGAAGAGATGGTCATCGCACCGCAGTAATTGGAACAGACCAAATTGTAAACTATGACAAAGATGAAGTGGCCTTGTCGCGGCATGGTATCGTAAATAAACCACCTGTGCATGAAGCTTACATCGTTATTTTTGTTGAACAACCTACGTTTCTCTCTCTGGATAACTGTGAAAATAAATGGTACCACTAACTTGACGCGCAAATTAACATTCATAGAATGATTCTTCCCCGCATGAGATAAATTTTGCTAGCCTTTTGCAGTGCCCTTTAGGGACCACAAAAGACGATATATCGTCTGGGACTATTTCAGTCATAACTCGCCAGCCGATTGAGCTAGAAAGCTGTTCAAAGCAGCTACGGATTCAGCAAGTCATCTAGTTAAGATTGAAAAAAATTTTTTCGTTTTGGGTTCGGGGTTCTCTGGGGGGGACGTCACAAGTGGGGGTGTCATTCTTGTTTTTTGGCCTATTTTACGCGGCCCTGAACGCCAATCCAATGAGCCAATTGTTTCGCTCAATTTATGTTCGAAACTAGGCTGTCATCCGAGTCTTTAGAGCCATTGATTGGCTTTCTAGCCTATCCGGAGCCAAAACTATGCCACAAAAACCAAAATGTGATCAAAATTTCTAAGCCTACAAAAGGAAACCTGGGTTGAATAACACCCACTTTGGATATGGCCATAATTCACCGCCAGAATAGCCTAAAGAGCTGTTCAAGCCCTCTACAGATTCGTGAAGACTTGTAGTTTAGCCTGCAAAAAAACTTTTAGCTTGAGATCTCGGGTTTTTTGTTGATGTTCACATAATGAGAGGATGGTTATGCATATTTGTTTACATTTGGAAGATGACGTAACATCATGGGAGTCGAACAATTCGTCAGATTTTGTGGCTCAAAGTTGTTTTGGATTCTAGGGTACAATACGAGTCTTTAGAGGGTTTGATGGATTTTCTAGCATTTCTGGTTCAAAAGCTATGGCAAAATAAGCAAAAATTACTTAGAGGAATCCCCACTAATTCCCTAGCGAATCCTTACAAGATCAGGGGTCTTTCGGCCATAACTTGGGCCCCAGAAACGCCAGGAAGTCGATCTAGGTCTCCACAGCCTCATATTCCAGCCTAGAATACAACCAAAGTTTGAGCCACAATTTTGGCTCATTGTCCGGGCAATGACGTCATAAAAGAATAACCAACAAAAAGCAAAATCTTCCCTCATTCTAACGACACCCACGGAAAATCCCAAACCCAAATCTCAAAAGTTTTTTTTTCAGTGCAAACCAGAAGACTTCCCGAGTCTTTCGAGGTTTCGCATAGCTCTCTATCATGTAGCGGCGAGTTATTGCAACTTATCGCGAGCCGCACCAGCCGCCAGTGGAAGACTCATGCATTTTCTGCAGTTTTGTGCACAACGGGGTTTTTCGGCCATAACTCTGGTTCTAGACATGCTAGAAGATCAATCAAGGGCTATAAAGACGTGGATGATCGTGCAGTTTCCAACAAAAGTTTGAGTCATAAAAACGGCCCATTGGATTAGCGCCCAGGCCAAGTTGAACTGGGTCAAAAATTCAAAATCATGCTTTGTGACGTCACCAAGAGAAAATCCCACACCAAAATCAAAAACTGTTTTTTAAATATAAACTAGAAGACTTGCTGAATCCGTGGATGGTTTGAACAGTTCTGTAGGTATAGTAGTTGGCGAGTTATAGTGTTTAAAGCATTTTAAACCTTCACCTAAGTCCCGGGACTTGAAGGGTTAGACATGGAAAGTCTTCCTGTTTCGATTAAAAAAGGTTGGGAAGTTTGAATTTGAGTTTTTGTGGTTACGTTTTAATAGGGGTAGTTTTAGGTCTTTTTGGCCCATTTTATCTGGCCGTGTGCCTCAACCACAAAAGGGAGATTTGTGCTTCTTTGATAAAGAAAAACTAGGCGAAAATCCGCATCTTCAGAGCACTTGAGTAGCTTTCTAACGTTTGTTGTTAGCATGTTATGAACTAATAACCACAAAATAAACAATGAATCCCCCAGGGATTAATTCATTATTTGACTCTTTAAAAAAGAAAAACATGACCCTCAAAAGTTAATGTTCAAGAATCAAGACGAAGTCTCCAGAGTTAACACGAAATAACCAAAGACTTCATTTTGCACTGAAGCCTCGGAGAAAAAGTTAAAGCGCAAAGATCTCCAAAGGATAAAGTTCAGAAATAGAAAAACTTTGCGCTTTTCAACACTGCGACCGCTCCAAGGTTAAATCCAGCATTATGACTCTCAACTATAAGTCGTCAAGGCCTTTGACCAGGGCCGTCGCCAGAATGTCCCAGCAGGGGGGGCCAAAAATCACAAGGGGGCCACATTTTTAAGTACAATGTTGAATGCATGCAGCAACCGCCACGAAAAAAGTCGCTTGCGATATGTTAACTTTATTCGCATTAAACTCGACCCAGAAAGTTATACAGATATTGTTAAATATATCTATGAATAACCATGATAAAATATTTTGCCATACGAGATTTTAGGGGCACATGTTCATTGTTCATCTGTCGACATGCTGAAGAAGTACATGCTCATGTGTCGGAAAGCTGAAAGTGTACATGGGAAACAAAAGGTTGGGAGCCCTGCTCTAAAAGAACGGTCAATAAAAATTTGTAGATCCTTGTTGCGAGAGCCCCACGTTGACTGCCCTTGTTCTTACTTACGGCGCAAAAGCCTTCAATGACGCGGAATTGTGTAATGCATGCTTGGCTGTCGGGAACATTATTGTAATTTCGACAGGGGAGACAAGCAAAAACGTCATGGTTAAATTTTTGAAAAAACACATGGCCTACGTCAACTTTATCTCTTTCTTCGCTGTGCTCAACAGTAGTACCCAAAATATACAATTTCCTACAAACCAAACACACTACACATTATGTAGCGGTCGTAATGACAAAGGCTGTAAAAATCTCGCACACACGAACAAAACACGTCAAGTAAAGCATCCCCAATGGTTGCAACTGCTAGGATCATGTTTCGATTGTTTGTTCCTATCCAGACTGTAAGGAATCGAACACAACGAAACCATCGCGCGAAAGGATGTGAGGTTTAAACTTCCCTTGTGCTGTCGTTATTGAAATACGTGTTAGGAAATGAAAAGCTACAATCATCGAATCAAGTCAGGCTGAACAGAGCAGAGTAAACAATTAACAGGGTTTTGTCCTGGCCTTCACAACAAAATCATCTGTAGGATTTCATTAAAATTGTTTGCCTAAGTTTGTCATTTTTATTGGACATAATGCTTAGTGTTGGACAGCCTGTCCTATTGTGATCCTATAATTCAGTTTTAATTCTTTTGAATCTTTAGAAAGAACTTTCTCCTGAGCAGTTTGTGACCGTCAAACTAAGAAATAAGACTCCGCGTGGTTGGATAGACCGACTAGGAACCACTAATGTAAGGCATGAGACGTCAGTCCCAAACGCTGCTCTGTCCTTTTCTGGCTGTTTGCTTACTCTTTGTCTCCTTGGGTAGAGTTATGTAGTTGCAATTTGGCAAAGCGACTTGCTTATTATTTAACTAAGATCATCACAATTTCGTTGCATGGGACAGTACAAATTTGCGCAATTAGTGTATGGGCAAGTAGTACTCAGTGCCAATCTGATTTCTGAATGACTGAATAGAAACACTAACAAAGCAGCTGTATTGCTCAAGATAGAAGCAACTGCGTTTTTATTGTAGGATAATGCTGGTCTTACACATATACCTTATCTGCAGTATAACCTTTAAGCTTTGATCAGGTGTGTATGGAACCTTTCGCCTAATTCACACGTAACAATGGACACGATTCACCAAACACAAGACGTAGTCAAAGTGCATTGAGTACGTCGACACTACAGTCGGCATGCGCCTTGACCAACGGTCATATTGAAATTCGTGAAAACTCGTTGGAAGACCCTGGCGTTGTCGACACAAAATCTGACATAAATTGTTGACGAATGTTTATTTATGGAACTGATCATATAGAGTAAGGGCAATTGACTCTATGCGTACCACAGTTTGCTGGAGGGTCCCTTGGATCTTGAGGTCCTAGGCTTGAAGTCTACATAGGCCAATTGGTAAATCTGGCTCTGAGGGTACACAACCTACGTGTGGCTACTCAAAAACTAATTTCACAGTACTCTGTGTTTCGTACAACTTTAGTCTCCGTCATGCAATAAAAACAAGACGCGTTCGTGGTTCACTATAGCGAAAATTTTGATTACATAACGCATTTAAGACGCTTATGTTGGCAATTACGGCGACTAAAACAGTGGCATTTTGCACTTTTTTTCTCTTGAAAAACAAACGCAATGTCGCAAACTAGAGTCATTCAACAAGCTATTGCTTATTGACTATCTACACCTGCGCATAGGAATTCTACAGCTTCGTGGTAGTTCGGGAGGCCAAACATGAAATGGGGGGGCACCGAGTTGAAATGGGAGGGCCGGGCACCACTGGCCCCCCCGCTGGCGACGGCCATGCCTTTGACAATTTTGCAAACCTGTGAAGCCACACGAAACTACGTTCACTAAATTTTCTCTCCATAAAAAGACTATAAATGTTGAAGGCTCTATGTAAAGGTAGTGGCGCGGCGATCACGCCACATGCAAGGCTCGATTCTTGACCAGTGCTCCCGCTAGGGTGCGCAACTGGGCAGTACCTCCAGACAATGTAAGTAGTGATATCTCAATCTCGCGCACTTCCAACATTCTAAATTTAATACGGTATATATACATATCACGGGTAAACTTTGCGTTTGGAGGGGGCCCGAGTTTTTGGTTATTTCCACAATATTTCGGCAGAAAATTTGGCGGATTTTTGTACAAAATTTAGACCTGCGTTTGGTTCAAGAAAAAGTTGTAAAATCCACGTAAAAGTAGAATATAACTTATTTTGAAATATTCACGTTACGTAAGATGTCTGGCCGTCGAATTGCTGTGAAGCAACTTATGTGGCCCTATGGCAAAACAGTTTGGAGACCCTACTCTAAATTAATGAGTTGTGAACCACTATTCGTACAGATTGTTTTGAGAAAAGTCCACCTCTGGATAGCGTTCCGCAAGTTACTGGAATGGAGTCATAACCGTATTCATGCGAGGTCTCTACCTTGGTTGGTTCTAAAACACTCAGATGTTGTTAGTTGCTTCTGGTGCTGATGTTATTATGGACAGTGAAGTTGGGTCAGAGGCGAATTTTCATTTTCGAGGCCCGAGGCTGTTTTAAATCGGGGCCCTTCTGGAAGGTTTGCGACGACTGATGTTATACTAATTAGCACTGCACGTGCTCGTTACACTCACTGAACAAGTTGTTCCAATTCATAAACATATTACTTTTTTCTGAATTCCCAGGATATCAGGAACAAAAAACGTCACCATGAAAATAACGAAAAGGGCAGGGTTGAAGTTCTGATCACACTCCCATTACATATTTATTGAATACATCACTGGCCTCGTGTAATTTGAAAAAATTGATTCAGGCGTTTTGTTCCACACATTATACGTGACAATAACCAATTCTCAACTACAGGAAAAGGGAATGCTTATGGTCATTCCCTTCAATCTTTCGCGCTCATTCTTCTATACGTAGAGATCTTTAGTTAGCGGCATATTTTAAAAAACTTGCGTTGAACCAAAGCAAAAACACAACTATAATTGCTACAGAAATGCTGGAAAGTATCCTTACAACCAAAATTTTGGGGCCCCGACATCGGGGGTCCTAGGCTCAGCATTTATAACCTAATGGTAAATCCGCGCCTGGGTCAGGTTTCAAAGAATGTGAACGGATGAACGGTTATAAACCATGGATTTGAAAAGTGCAAAGTAATACTGAGAAAGCCTGATGCAAGTTATGTTGCTGTGAAATCAGAGAAGAACAATCAGATTTAAATAGGCATTATGCTTCTAATAAACACCAGCGTAATTCCGTTTCCCATTATGCCATGCGGAAGCATGGTATGACAGGTTTGTTATGCCGATTAACTTTAATTATTTCGGTTTGCGCAACCTAGCTATTTTTAGGAATAGTCTACGGTTTTCTATTGCGGTCAAGGGTGATAAGCATCCCAAGGACAATTATCACCTTGTGTACATCTGACAATAGAAAGCTTAACTATCCAAAATCTCAAATGCGACTTCTATCATGCTTGGTTTATCAGTAACCATAATTATGTTCATACATTTATTCATAAGGTTTAAGCAGTATAAAATTTGCATGATACAGAGTTTCGCATTTTCATTTTCAGAGAGAGAGAGTTTCAGGGTAAGGTTTTTTCTAGGGAAGTCTAGAAAACCAAGGTGATTGCCAAGACTGACTGCAGTGCTGCCACAGGCGTCTTGGCAAAAATCACTATATTAACAAAAAAATTCGCTAGATCTGAAAAAAAATCACTAGATTCAAAAATTTTGCTTCATAATTAAGAGTTTTGTTTGAAATGATATACTTGTTTACTTCATTGCCCAACAACCTTCACATCATTTACAAGTTCGTTAAAATAGATCATGTTGAAGCATCGAAATCATCATTCCAACAATATCTTCAAGCTTTTCTCAAGAGCAGAAAATGACACCACTCACGAGTGTTTAGAGCAATCAACCTAACAGGCATTTAATTATTTCCACTGCAGTGTTCCTGCTAAGAAATGAAAATACTGTCAAGGCCAATATTGCAGCAATTAAAACTGAACTGTACGGAGATGCAAACAATGAGAAACTTAAATTGAAAACACTTGGTTCGTTCTGTTGGTGCAAATCTTCAAGCAATAATTGACATAATCAATTTTTTACGGATTGAAAAAGGCTGAAAATCATTAAAAAGGGGCAAAAAAGGTGAAAAGTTACAAAAAAGACAACCGATTTTCATCACACATTATACTTTGAAAAAAATCACTACATGAGCCTACAAATCACTAGATCTAGTGAAAAATATCTAGGCGTGGCACCAGTGACTGACTGAAGTCTCCACAATCAGTGATGTACCCTTTCTAACGACCACGCCGGCCAATGTATTGGCCGGTACATTTTTGTTAATAACTCGCCAACCTCTATAGCTAGAGAGCTACCCAAACCCTCTGCAGATGCGGCAAGTCTTCTAGGTTCGATTTAAAAAAAATTTTTTGATATGAGTGTGGTGTTTTCTCTTATTGACGTCACAATGAGGACATGCTTTTACATTTTTAACACATTTTGACGGGCCCTGGGCGCCAATCCTATGAGCCATTTTTGTGGCTCAATTTGTGGAAACTAGACGATCCTCCGCATTTATAGAGTCCTTGATTGACCTTCTAGCATGTCTAGAATTAAAGTTATGGCCCAAAAACACCATTTTACCCCAAAATTTGAAAATTGCAGAAAATGCATTAAGTCTCCATCTGGCGTCAATTCGATTTGCGATAACTCGCCGCTAGATCATGCTAGCGAGCTATTCGAAGCCTCGAAAGACTCTTGAAGTAAAGATGGAACGGGTCGCTGATGGTCCAGATTTTGGACGGGCCGTTGAGGTTGAACGAGCGGGCCGCTAACGATATTTTTAGCGGTTGGACTTCACCGAGCCGCTGCAGGCCGCCCGCTGATGTAGAAAAAAACTTCAAAATTTTTTTGAGTTGAAAGAACCACTCGGTGGCAATAAAAGTGACTGAACCCACTTGACATTGCTTTGCCGTTGCTGCATTATAAGGCAAATTTGCTTTTCCCACATGTGAGCACTCCGTCAGGCGTGACTGGCAGATACACTTTAAGAAACTTTTCGCGTATGATGATAACTTCTTGCATGAGGGAGGCGGTCAGCGGATTTGGTGCTGAGTTGCTTCTTGGTTGAAACGTGTTGTGCAACATTTTGATGGCGTGCTATAGGTGTTTCTGATATATGGACCAAATCATAATCGTTTTGTAAGTAAGGTTGCGGGGTTTTACGTTCAGAGTTTTAGGTTTAGGGATTTAGATTTAGGCTAAAGGTTGAAGGTTTTATGGTGAGGGTTCAGGTTTAGGCTTGTAGGATAAGAGTTTCAGGTTGAGCGCAGAACGGCCTCCAGAAAATATTCAATTGGGGAGCTTCACTTTTGTGCGGGGGTCTTGACATAAAATTGGCAACAAATCCACTGATTATACAATACAGTTCCATATTTCAGTTTGTGGGGGCTTGGAGCTTTATTTGGGGGACTAAGTCCAAAAAAGCTATCCCATGGTGATGGGACAGGTTGAGGGTTTTATTTTTAGGTTTAGGGTTTGGGGATTTAGGTTAAGGATTTATGGTTAGGGTTTTAAGTTTAGGTTTCTGGGTTTTAGGTTTAGGGTTTTAGGTTTAAGGTCTTAGGCTCAGGGTTTTAGGCTTACACACGAATGCAAGCATGTAACTTTGTTTATTGTGCTTGTCACATGATATGTCCACTTCAACCAATCATGTTCCACGAAAGGCAAAATAGTTTCAGCAGATATNTTGCCTCAGGAGACAAAACAAACAAGACTGCCAATTGTTTAGCGGGCCATGGGCGGGCCGGTTTGGAAAAGAATAAATGTTGTCGGTCCACGGGCGGTTAATGGGCTGAATGTTGCATGCTATGGGCGGTCCAGGCCTGATATAATCCTGGACTGTGCCGTCTCTATCTTGAAGTCTTGTAGTTTGCACTGAAAAAAAACTTTCAAATTTGGGTTCGGGGTTTTCCGTGGGTGTCGTTAGAAAAAGGGTAGATTTTGCTTTTTTTATTGTTCTTTTATGACGTCATCACCTAGACAATGGGCCGAAATTGTGGTTCAAAGTTTGGTTGCATTTTAGGTTGGAATATCAATCTTTAGAGCCCTTGATGGACTTCACAGGGTATCTGGTGCACAAGTCAGGGCCAGAAGACCCCAAATCAATGTGGACATGCCTGAGTAATTGCAGGGGATTTCCTTAATTAATTTCCGCCTAGTTTACCATAACTTTTGAACCAGAAATGCTAGAAATTCCATCAAACCCTGTAAAGACTCGTATTGTAGCCTAGAACAAAAAAAAAGTTTGAGTCACAAAATCTGATGGATTGTTCGACTCTCAGAATATGACGTCATTATCCAAATATAAACAAATATGCACAAACATCCTCTTAATATATGAACATCAACAAAAAAGACGTAATCTCAAGCTGAAAATTTTTTTCCAGTTTAATCTGCTAGTCTTCGAGTCTTTAGAGGGTTTGAACAGCTCTCTAGCCTATTCTAACGGCGAGTTATGGCCATATACAAAAGGGGTGTTATACCACCCTTGTTACCTTTTTAGGGGTGGAAATTTTGACCACTTTTTGGTTTTTGTGGCATAGTTCTTGATCCAGATATTCCAGAAAGCCAAGTGATCAAGGGCTCTAAAAACTCGTAGGATAGCGTAGTTTCTAAAAAATACTTGGGCCAAAAAGTTGGGCCAATCGATTGGCGTCCAGGCCGCATAAGGTAGGCCAAAAAACAGAAATAATGACACCCCCACTTGTGACGTCCCCCCAAGAGAACCCAAAACGCAAAACCGAAATTACGATTTTTTTGACGCGGAACTACAATACTTGCTGAATCTGTAGAGGGTATGAACACAGTGGCGATTCTAAGGGGGGGCCTGGGTGGGCCATGGCCCCCCCAGATTTTTGCTTGGCTCCCCGTTTGGCCCCCCCAGCTTTTTCTTAATTTCTCGTTGACATATGCAGGGTTGCCAAATGCGTTTTGTAAAAATACCGGCCATTTAGTCAACAGCGCCAGATCTTAGCCGTGTCGTGTCGTAATTTGTAAGCAGCACAGGGAAAACAGAGACAATCAGTATTGTTAAGCCACAAATAATAATTTGCCCTATTTTGGCTGATTCGTTACATTTCGGTGTGTGTGTGACGTAACAATCGCACCAAGGATTGCGTCAACAACAGCAAATAAACTTCGCTGAAGAAACTGTCCTGA
>JGI24159J19872_10014506_pt1 | contig 10188 bp, 3 predicted proteins | sample Ectturendosymbi4_FD_19872 | JGI IMG/M metagenome (IMG submission 19872) | reverse complement strand
TAAAACAGAAAAAACGCCGGGGCACCGAAAAAACACAGAGGTTATCTAGTCAGGTGCCCCATACAACCATTAACTGCACAACTGCATCAGCACAGTGCCCTCATTGAAGGTTTAAATCGGGCGCGTTGCGCCAGCACCACCAAGCGATGTGGCAGANCTGTGGTATTGTGACACAACACGACACTCAGACATTGCGACAAAACAAAAAAACTCGTTTGGCATATCTAAGATTCTTGATGACCACGTCNTTTTCACGCTCTAAGAAAATGTTTAGGTGAAGAGTTAGTGCGTTCCACGCAGGGTTAAAAAGTCAGCTTTTGAGGATCAGAGGTAAATTCAGTGTNAATATTAAAATGAACGAATTTGTTGGNGATATTCTGCAAAGTAAGNTTTACGCCTGCTGTTGCGTCTTACTATCGGGAACACGCCNTAGACGCCGGTGCACACCTATCTGCGGCGCTGCTTTGCTACTTTAGGTGCCACTGGTGCCGAAACCTCGCTGCTGTCAACTGCATACTGCGTTGAATAATCTTCACCCTATCCACGTTGCAGATGGGCATTACACTCTTAGTAGTAGTTGCATAACATTGTTATGGTTTCACCACAACCACAAAATGCCCATAAGCTACCACAAAAACGGATTAGTCAGTAGTCACGAATCCGTTGGCAGATGGCTTATTTTTATGTGTTATGTAGTAAGAATATTTTGACGAAACTAGTTGGCTATCAGCAGCCTACTTGTTTCTGTATCAAGATGGAATTCTTTCATGTGAATTGTATTCACTTTCGTGGAGCTGTTTTCGTTCATGCGGGGTCTGCACAATTGTGTACAGGAATTGGGGTTTCGTTTTACATGTGTAGTGCTGTGGAAGTTGCATGGCTAGCACAGAATATTCGACATAGCAGTACACGTGTGTGATTGCATCTACAGTGGCGTTCAGGTGTCTCTAGTGAATAAAAACGCTAGTTCATATTTAACGATATTCGTAAGCATATGTTGGGTTTGATAAGGTAAATCATAGCAACTTAATCGTCAAAACAACGAAAAATGACCATGCAAGATAAACAATTATGTTGGTCCCCCTACTTTTTCCTTGGCCCCGCAGTGGCCCCCCCACTTTATAAGTTCTAGAATCGCCACTGATCAATTACCCAATTAAGCATTTCTAAAAAGCTTATCATTGTGTCATTTTNATCAGACTAAATACAATTACTTTCCTGNTAGTCCAGCTCAGCGTTGAAGTCAACATGGTGGAAGGCGCCAGGAGGGACGTNTTGTTTCAAAANAGATTACTACGTAGCAATTATAACGTGACAATCCAATTATAACGAGACAATCACCCTTACTACATCGGNAAGGCAGTAGGAAAATACCATGTTATTATCAGTTATCTAATGGATAGTGTGCATGGAGGTCTCGCATGCTTGCCAGCATGCCTAATTTTAATAGAAATTGATGATTTTAAAAAATTCCAAAGATAAATGTCCTATGTTTCAATAAATTCTTCAAACATATTTTTTACTAGAAAGATAAATTACAAAACAAATCAAGAGTTGATCTTTAGAGAGCAAAATCTCCGCAATTTATAATAGTTTTCTGCCAAAGATTCTGTGAAAAGTTCTAGCTTTGAATGTGAAACTCTCACTTATTGCCAGCTTGGTTCATGTTCACCACACTTTTCCAGGGACGCCTGTAAATACCACAAGATCACTAAGATCGCTAAGATCACTCAGATCACTGATATCACTAAGATAACTAAGATCGCTAACATCACTAACATCACTAAGATCACTCAGATCACTAAGATCGCTAAGATCACTAACATCACTAAGATCGCTAAGATCGCTAAGATCGCTAAGATCGCTAAGATCACAAAGATAACTACGATTGCTAAGATCACTGAGATCGCTAAGATCATTTCACGACCATCGCAAAAATTCCACTTTGGGAATTCTGACGTGTTACGAATATAACTTATCCATTATCAGCCGTATAAGCCTTAAAGGAAAACCGTAGCTTTTTGTTTTTGTACAGTTTTAAAACTAAATGCGTGAAAATGGCGGCAATATATATTTTGTATGCCTTGAAGCTCAAACTTTGACTTTGAAACCGGATTGCTTCTGGGCCAAGAAGCAATCTAGTTTCAAGTCTTTTTTTACTACGCCATTACGCCGCAGACACTGTTTGGCAACAATAGCGTTCATTCTAGATACTGATTTGCAATGATTTAAACGTATATTGTGACGGTTCAGTCACAATTACGTGGAGCCAACGTTTTCATCTGTGATTTCCCATTAACTTTCCGGCGAGTAAAAAATCATTCTTATCAAGTAATCAGAGTCCGACCTGCGCATCAACTCAAAGTGTTTTAACTTTTATCTGCTGCTAATTGACAACCTATCCTACAGTAAATTTGAAAGTATTCAGCTGCAATGGGAAGAGTCAGCAGCAAAATATAACGTAAATGGGAAGATGCCTTTTATTTCGTAAGTGCCGAGGGTAACGCTGTCAATAGTTACAGATAACTTGCAATCTGCTTTATCGATAAAGCGTATTTGACTAAAAAGAAACTAAATGGAACTCTTTCCCCGTCGATTGGATTTTGCTATTTAACCACTAATGGATTTTAATAAGACTTCAAGCTGTTACGCTAGAATGGCTAAATCAGCCAACCAACTGTTGTGCTAAGCTGCGGCGACAAGTATATTTCTTAGGCTTACTGCAGAGCCGTGGTGATAACCGATTGTGGCTTCGTTTTCGCAAATACACAACTATTTCCACACTTTATGTACACTGAGTTGGTCAAACATATCAAGTTTAGAGGACATGTGTAACTTTACTCAATTTACAATAATGTGTTTATCATGTTTGTGAATCATTTTAATCATTTTTTAAACTGTAAACAGCTAGCTAAATACCTCATCGTTTCTGGGAAGCAAGCATAGTGCAACAAGTGTTCACAAATGCTGTGACAGTAGCATTTCAAAGCGTTTAATGACATAAATCCAAACATTTTTCAAACGCGTTGAGAGACTCAGCGTTTACGTTTATCATCTGCACACGTCAATTAGTCGCTCAAGAACTGATCGACAACAGGATCTACGTCCTATATGCGCAGGTTTTGTAGAAAGCAAACTTCGAGAGTCGGTGTCTTACAGCAAATTTGCTACCAGTGAATGATGGAGTCTCCAGACTTGGTCTCGGTCTCGGTCACGAGACGAGTCCCGAGACCCATTTTTGCGAGTCTCGGTCTGGAACGTTTCAGGTCTCGTCTCGGCCTCGAAGGCTGCAGGTCTTGGTCACAAGCCTGTTGTTTGAGACTTTTAATACTGCAACGATATGGCTTAGGAAAATTTCTGTAATTCAACGTGCTTTTTTTTGCTGTATCTCCAGGTGAGAAACAACCAAAGCAGGAGGAAAAATGACAGAAATTCGAAAAAATTTCAACTTCAAAGCGGTGATGACATTTTTTGGAAAATTTTTAGAAAAATATTGGCATAGTCCACAAATTGTCAAGTCTCGGTATCGGTCTCGAAACTCAAGTCTCGAGTCGCGGACTTTTGATGAAGTCTCGGTCCCAGAGTTTTGACCAGGTCTCGGTCTCGACTGCATCCTGCTCGCTAATCGGATTCGATTGAACGTATGTGTTGATGTACATCAGTAGCGTGTAAATATGAAAAGCGCAAGCACAATGTTGGCCACGATAACGTCTTGCTCAACTGCAATATTGGCTGCAAAATGCATACTGCATACCGTACACTTATCTTATAGCATCGATATTTTTACAAGCAATTTTGCAGGAAAGTTTTACGAGCAAATGGTGACTTTCATCCAAAGTAGAAACTTGGAATTTCACTAAATACAAATTTTAAAACTTGCCAGTTTACTGAAAATATGCTTTATATTTTGCGGCTCAAATCTGAACACATTTGTTCGTAAACGAACGCACGACAAATGCACGTTTCATGGATAAGGCTGTGAAGACAAGCAGTACGGATTTACGCATAGGCCAAATAGGCCATGGCCTAGGGCTCCGCGGTTTTGGGGGCCCCGCGCAACTCTTTCCTATGACGACTCAATGTTAACTAAAAATTTACGAAACTGCGCAGAGGAATAAATTCACAATTTACCTTGAAACGGGAGGAAATGCAAATGTCTACTCTTGAATCTTATCAGTACATTAACAACACGACAATATTGTGCATCTGGACGTGACAGAGAATCAGGCAGTTTGTATGAAAGCGGTTACAAAAAAAATGAAAAAGAAAAAAACTGTACTTAATTGATGTTCAAGTTTCCACTGACAAAAACCTCGCAACAATGCAAGACCGCCAGACACTGCAAACCTCCGATGAAAAGCAATATTGTCAGTATCGGATCCTACGTTTGGTTGTTTTTACTAGATTTCCCGCAAACAGAAATTGCTTGGTGAAACTCTATATGTTATTTAGATCAGCTAGGACAGTTTCTCGTGAGCTTTACTGGGAAAAAGGTGTCTACGTTGGGCTTACTTCATTTGGTTAAGTGTGGGTGTTGCGAAAATATTTTGCTGCTGTGCAAAACTTGTCTTCATACTGTTTACAATCGGCCTAATTGCTTGGAAAATGACAACTTCAAAACGGCATAAATAAGCCCGGTGTCCACTGAAAGGATTGTGCTTGTTTGGTTCATAAAATATGTAGTTACTATTACTATGAAAAGGAGTTTACCTACAGGTAATCAGATCGACAGCTAGTAGATATTTTCGAGGACGGCGACACTGTCCCGCATGAAAAGGTACATATCCGGAAAACAAACCTACTAAAAACCCTAGAAATCACGGAAATTTAACGAAAAGAACTTCTGAACTACATGAAAGAGCTATAAATTCCAAGAAAAGATGGCAATGCCATTTGTTCTTTAGAACAATGTAGGAAAGGCTAAAGGTTTTGATTTCTGTTGAAGATCTATTCTGAGGTAATTGTAGAACCAAAGTCAGCACTACAAAAGATAGATTTTTCAGGGGGCACTACACATAAGAGGGACATACTTTCACGCTTTTCTGACAAATGGCCAAATAGGTCACACTTGCGTGGGGCCCCAAATACCAAGATGGCCTAGGGCCCCGCGCTCCCTAAATCCGTCCCTGAAAACAAGGGGCATATATTTAAATGTTGAGACTTGGTTGTTGTTTGCCCCCCATCAAAATTTCTGGCTACGCGCTAGGCCTTAAATGAGGGAACTCAAACTTTAGTCAACGGACCATTGAGTGGTTCAAAATTAAGCATTTCTCTCAGCATAACTCAAGTTCAAAAAATGGATTTAAGTTTGTTTTGTGCTTTACAGTGGTTTACATCGAAAAACTTTGAGAAAAGTTTTTGCAAACAGTTTCTTATTTACTGCACTATCCGCCCGAAGCAGTTTTTCGCACACATATGGCTTTATCCAATTTTTTTTTTGCAATCTGTCGATCAAAATCCGTTATTGGCTGGAACAATTTCTCTAACAAATTGGAAAAATTTTCTTTAAAGTAATAGCTTTTTGACTTTCTATCTTTCAAATTCACGTTTATCGAAAAATTTCCGTTAGAGATGACAGTTTTTTTTGCAGGCTATGCAGTTGTTACTAAAAAGTTATCGAAGGTTTTCCAAGTATTTGTACATGATTTTGTCTCATTCTGATTGCACACATAATGGTGAGCTGCTTTTGTAATAGCCAACCATAGCGAAAGCAGCTCGGTGGAGCCCTCACATCTATTTTTTTCCTGTTTATTTCATTTCATAGTTTTCCTGAAAGCATTAAAACATGTAGTAGCAAAGTTATTAAACAGTGATACAGAGCTTTTATTTACCATGAAGCATTTAAGATCTTCGTTTGACTGGGAAACAGATTGTGCCTGGAGTGTTTTACTAGTAAACCGTTAAACCTTGAAGTTCATCATGAAGGAGTTGCTTACAACTGTTTGTTTGCTATGCTACTTTTGTAAGTAGTACCTGCAATTACAACAAGATTACCAGTATCTATAATTAGAACAACATTACATAAAAGTATGGCTTACATCAATATCGGCTACGACGACTTTGGTCGTAGAAGGAAGAACTGCCTTTGCTATCTGAAGACACCACAGACCAAGTCCTCCAGCGCCAACAATTAAGAGACCAGCTTGACCTGCAATAGCTGAAGTTTAAGGATGTGCGACTGCCAGCAGATTTTAAAAACTACTGCGAAACCATTAATTTTTCGGTTTAACACAACAACTGGTATGGTTTTACTGGCTAAACTGAAGAAACTTAAGAACTGTTAAACCCACCTTCATTTTTCGTTACACATTCTACTTGGGGTTTCACAACCGAAACGGCATTGTACGCCGTTGTTCCAGAGCAGGGAAACATACATGCCACGTCTAGCGGAATGGAATCGGGTACTTTTACCGCAAACCGACTTTCTGGAACTTTTACATATGTAGCATATCTGCATAGAAGATAAGTTTACATATAGCATACATGCAAGTTTTACTATATTCTAGCAAGCAAAGAGACTTTTTTACTAGAATAACTGAAAAACATTACGGCGTAAGGTGCGTAAGGCTTACGCAAAAGCTAAAAAAGCATGGTGATGTAAACAAGGTTGCGGAGCGGGAGTCGGAGTCGTAAGGAGTCGGAGGTTTTTGGGTGGAGTCGGAGTCGGATTCCTAACAACACTGAGTCGGAATGGGAGTCGAATATTTTTGTCCGACTCCGACTCCGGATGTCCAATTGGATCATTTTTTACATCACACTATTAAATTTGGAATTCCTGTTGAAATGGTACAATTTCTTGTGAAACTTTTGTTGAAACAGATATTTCTTGCTGTTCACCACGATTTACAGTGATTTTAACAGCCAAATTTCATTCCCTTTATGTTAAGGAGTCGGGGTCGGGAATCGGAGTCAGAAATTTTGGAAAGTGGGAGTCGGAGTCGGAAATTTTGGAAAAGTCGTAGTCGCAGTCGGATATTTTACCTCAGACTCCGCAACCCTGGAAGTAAAGGCTTCAGTTGATTTTTCTTGGAAGTTGTTTCCAACCTCATCGGTTAAACCTTTGCGGTTCAAGAGCAGGAATTTTAATGCACCACAACGACTTTTTAACAGCATGTTCCTTACATTTTAGGTAACTATTCTTCTGTGCTAATCGTTTTTTTGGTTTCTAACGTACGTTAAAATCTCTGTGAGTTTTTGTTTGTGTGTGTAACTCATGGCAATTATTTAGAACAGTGGTGCGTAACCTTTTCTCTACCACGCCTCGCTTAAGTAATTGTCCGTTGCTTCAAGCCCCCCTGACTAAGTAAATCGGAGGAAACACTTTCGCTTTCAAAAACTGTCAATGTTGTAAAGTGCGTAAGGAAATTTGTTGACGTCTCCCTAGGAAGCGCGCCTCCCCAGTTAAAAATCACTGATTTAGAAGGAAGAGTTTATGAATGTTTTCGTTGTCTCAAGTTGTAAAAACGAAAATGGCAAAATCACTGAATTAGGTAGTTACAGCTTGCTTTTTAGCCAATATAATTTTCAACGTTTTGAACATTTCATCCCTTCTTCCATTTTGCCCACTTGTTGGCACTGAAGATTTTCAGTTCGGTTTCTTGGTACAACATGATGCAGACTTGGCTGCTTTTTTACTAAACTATGTCACATTGTGCAAACAAAGGAAAACCTACACTCGAAATGTTTTTAGATGAGTTTGATGAGGTTGATAGATACGACCACTGTCTTCTGTTCAAAAAAGTATGCTTAAATTACATATGTGCATGGTGAAAATTTGATGAGGTGGTGCAGAAAGGAGACCATGCAAGCGAGGAGGAAAAATTTACTTTGCCTTTTCACTGGAGTCAAGCAGCGTGAGGTGCTGAATCCATCAATGTTCTATTGCCGTAAACTATACTGTTTTTCCTATCTGTTGCACGCCGATCTAGACTCAACAACTGCAGAAAAATTGTGCACAGTCTTGTTTCAAACGTCGACATATAGGCCAAGATATTCCTTACTAAATAATGCAATGCATAACCAAAAATTGCATGTTTGTCAGCATCAGGTTATCCGTTTTGTCAAACAATTCGATTGTAAAGGGTGTATCTTCATCTAACAGCTTTATTTGTTCATTTCAAACACTTGATATTTTCCCTGTTAAGTATTTTTTACACCTTATGGAAAGTCTGCCTGTTGACCAGATATGAGCTGTCTGAAACGTTCATTCTCGATCTGTATTTGCGTATATAAGCTGCTCTCGCACATCAAACGTCTCCTCTGTAGTGGTTATTGCGTTTTCGATTCTTTTGATTGCAAAATGTATTTCGCAATTTGTTTGCAATAAACATTGAGATATGGACCTTATTACGAGATAGACATTAAAAAATAAGCAAATGAAATTACCAACTTAAAACCGCAAAGACCTGACAAAAATTAAAAAAAAATTGAATAAGAATGCAGAGTTTTGATTTTATAATAAGAATATCTTTTCCCACTACCACTGCACAACTCATCGGATGCCCATGCTTTAAAACACACTTGGATTTTTTAAACGTTGGTCGGTGCTGCATCCAATTTACTACACCAACGTTGTACACAGGGACGGATTTAGGGAGCGCGGGCCTTGACTATCTTAGTTTATGGGGCCCCACGCAGGTATGACGTATTTGGTCGATTGTTTTAAATGCGTGAAAGTAGGATGCACCGCTCATGTCTAATGCCCCTCAAAATTTTATCTTTTGTGGTGCCGATTTTAGTTCTACGATTGACTTAGATTTTCAACAGATATTAAAGCCTTTCCTACATTCTTCTCAACAACATATGCAATGCGACTTTTTCTTGAAATTTATAGCTTTTTCGTATCGTTGACAAGTTCCCTTCATTAAATTTCCGTGATGCCCATGCATTTTTTTAGGTTTATTTTTTTCGGATATATAAGTTTTCATGCGGGATGGTGTTGCCGCCATCAAAAATGTCGTCTAGTTGTCGATCTGATTAGCTGTACGTAAACTGCTTTCCTATAGTAACCATATATTTTATGGACCAAAAAAGCATAATCCATTCAGTAGACACAGGATTTATTTATGCCGTTTTTAAGTTGCCATTTCCCACGAAACACAACATATAGTGTTTTAATCCTCTACGCCAGGGGTCGACAAATAGCGGCCCGCGGGTCAAATGTGGCCCGCCACAGCGTTTTCAGTGGCCCGTGGAACCATTCAGGAAATATGTTCAAATCTGAAATTTTCTTCAACTTACCACAGTCAATGTTATTACTTACTACTGAGGCTAACTTAACCAATACTTGCTTCTATTTCCATTAGAAAGCACGGCCCTCCGCTGAATGCGGCCTTCTCAAAGTGGCCCCCGAGCCAAATTAGTTGCCCACCCCTGCTCTACGCTATAGCCTGGTGGTAAACCGCATGGAGACAATTTTTGCACAACAAAGTATTGTCGCAACACCCTCAACTAACCGTATGAAGTAAGCCCAATGTAGACAAGTATTTCCAAGTAAAACTCACGAGAAACTGTTCTAGCTGATTTAACTAACATCTATATCTAGAGCTTCAACAAGCAAGCTCTGTATACTGGCAATCAAATTTGGAAACAACTAAACGTAGGATCCGCATCAAAAACGCTACAAATTTGCCTACTAAGGCTCAAATATTTCAGAAACAGTGTAATTGACAAATCGCTTACTACTAGAGACCACTGTGCTGCAGTGACTAGGGCTCTAGTATTTCATAAATGACTAATTGATTTACTGCTAGTCTGCTACAACAACTTTGACAACTGAAATCCACCACTGATAAATTAAATAATGAAATTTTGTAAAGCTTTAAACTCCAGCTTTGCTATAAAACGCTATACAGAAGAGCAAGGCATTCTGTAGAACAGGGACGTAATCAAGGCGGACACGTTGGCCATTATAGCAAAATGACGTCACTTTGTGCATGTTTTGATCAATGATCACTCCAATCAAAATGTTTGGCTACACCCCTGCTCTGAGTCTTTCTGTAGAGCACATATCAAACCGTTTCCACAGGTAGCTCTCACTAGCACAAGCAGAGCCGGATTAAAGGGTAGGAGGGCCCGGGGCAATTTTCACCGTAGGGCCCCTATGACGTATTTCATGACGTCATATTTTGTAAAAATTACGTTTTCGCTTATTCGCAACGTTTTCGCTTGCTTTTTCCGGTAGTCGTG
>JGI24159J19872_10014504_pt1 | contig 10189 bp, 7 predicted proteins | sample Ectturendosymbi4_FD_19872 | JGI IMG/M metagenome (IMG submission 19872) | reverse complement strand
TCTGTTGAACAACAGCTGCAATATTTTTCTCTTGGGAGTTTGTGCATTTATGTATAAAAAATATGAAGAGAATTTAATAATTGAAGCATTTGTTTGGGTTTAAATTTTAAGTTTTATGAAACTAGCACAAATATGGTAAACTCCCAAAAACTGCTCCATATCCAGTCTGTTTTCCCATGAAAATCCATCTGGTATTGAAATTGTGAACCACATTGATAGAACACATGAAATTAACAAAGACATCACAAAAAGCTAAGCAATATCAATTACATCTTAACGAAAGACACAGGAATGAGAAAATTCTGCTCCAACATCTTTTCTTGTAATAGTAAGTGAAGATACCATATACGAGAACATCACACAAGATGAAATCATATCCTGTGTACAAAGCTCCTTTGGCTCATCGAGTCTAACCCTGACAGACATTGAAATGTGGAATGAAATGATATGCTCAAAATCATGTTAGTCATACAAAATTTAGCTAATGAAATAGCCACCTTAGCAAAACACTCAGCAAGAAACACTATTCCCTAGACCCACATGCCCAATTCACTTGCTTGCAGACATGTGTCACTCAAGAAAATGGACTGTAGAGTACTTTCCACTTTCATCTTTTTGCAGCAATTCAAACTTGCACATATCTGTCTTTCAATAGTTGTAAGACACAGAAGTAACATACGCAAGTGAATACAGATGTTGCAGACTGCCTTCAGTGAACCACTGGGAAAGCAATCTCACAAGACTGTTCAAAGAAAACTTTCACAACATTAAGGTCGTTGGTCACAGTAGAATGAATATATATTAGTAAACAACAAGAGTCAATTTATGCTCAGTCATGATCGATCAGAGATAATTTTCAATGCGATGAAGTGCACTAAAGGTTCACTCTGTCTCAACAGGTATTGCAGTCAGGCAAATGCAAAATACATGCATTTCAAATACATTTTTTAACTTGGAAATGTATTAGCTAAAGTTTGGTTATCTGCAAACACAATACAACAAAACAATAGACTTGTTTACAACAGTTACAGCACGCCAACTTGGAGGTCATTGAAGCATGTGCTGTGGCACGGGTTTGTAATGGAGGTTTGCGTTCGTACCATTTTATAGCCTTGCGTGTGTAGAAGCAATCAGCAAAAGAAAGAGAAGAATCAGTATGAATGTTTCAAGATTTGTGGACGTTTTCAAGATTCGTGGAGGTACAACTACTTTTTTATTAAATGGAAGGAGAAACCATTACAAGTGAAATTATATCTATTTTATTTATTGATGATGAGCAACAGGCTGCAGCCTTAATATACTCTTTGTCATGTCATGTCGAGCCAAAATTCAAGACGAACAGCTAACGAAAGATTTCAAACAAATGACAAACAGTTAAAAGATTGCAGGCATGAGTAAGCACGGATTGGTAAACTGCAAGCATACAATAAATTATACAAGGAAAAAAATGTGAAATGGAGAATTAATTACAGAATAATAAAGTAGTTACTAATAGAGAAATCCAAGGTTCCATGGTGAGGTAAAGCGGCTAGTTAATTGAAGATATTTAGAGACAGCATTATACATATTAGTTGTGGGTTTAAGTTTCAGCAAAGGATGTCCAAATAGTAGAAGTTGCAACAGTCTTGAATGATCGTGTAACACACTGGACAATAAATCTTGCAGACCTTCTTTCAGTAAAATTGATTTCACAGCTTGCATCAGGTCAACTCGAAGCACAGAGTGAATAGAACAGTTAAGGAGTAGGTGTTCTTCTGTTTCTTTATTACCCCATAAACACATACGATCCATACAATAAGTCTTCTTGTTCAGGTTCAGGACACTCAGGCCTGTCGCCAGGATGTAGCAGCAGGGGGCCAAAAACAGGAAGGGGAGGCCACATTTTAAAAAAACAGTATTGGATGTATGCAGCAACCAGTGGGCCAAACGTGAAATGGGGAGACCAGGCACCAATGGCCCACCCGCTGGTGACGACCCTGAGGACACTGTGAGCATGTATGGTGATCAATCTTTATACATTTTTTAGATGAGAAGATGCAGGGTTGGTGACGCCATACCAAACATTATCTGCCAGACCATTCACGGATGGGGAATTTGTTAGAGACTGTATGCAAGAGGTTACAAAGATTATGCTTCCAGACAAAGCACGCCTGTTTTAAGAGATCAGCCTCTCTAGAAACAGTATTGCAAGAAGAAGAGAAAATATTGGTGAAGATTTATCTGGGCAACTACCTTCTAAAGCAGGTGAATTTCAATATTTCCCTGGCCTTTGATGACAGCGCTGACATGACTGACACTGCGCAAATGCTAGTGTTTAACTGTGGTGTAACAAAATGTCTGTCTGACCATGAGGATCTTCTTGGACTTGTTTCTCTTCATGGCACTACAAGTGGTTTAGATGTTAACACCTTGAGAGGCAGCATAAGATATATTCGTACTTCAATTTCGGCCTAAAAAACAACAGTTTTCAGTTGCTTTCCAACGCCAAAGCTCATCAGCTGATTGCGCTAGAAAGCTGTTCAAAGGCTCAAATATACCGGCCAGTCTTCTAGATTGCACTCGAAAAAAGTTTTTTGGTTGGGGAGTGTGGATTTTTTGTGACTGACGTCATAAGTGAAGTAGTTTTGGGGTCATTTTGGCTCATGTTGCCTGGCCTACAGCTCAACCACTAGGCCAAAGTGTTTCACTGAAGTTTTATTGGAAACTAGGCTCGAGTCCGAGTCTTTTGAGCCTTTGATCGACTTTCTAGTGTTTCTGGATCAAAAGTTATGATCTAAAATAAACAAATTAATTATCTAATTAGCCAATTAGTCAAATATTTTTACTAACTGAGATCATAACTTTTGAACCCAAAACCCCAGCAGGTCATCCAAAATATCAAAAGACTCGATTGTAGCCTAGTTTCTAGTAAAAACTTCAGNGAAATACTACCACCTAACGGTTGGCNNCCAGGGCCAGGCAAAGTGGGCCAAGGTAGCCTAAGTCTTCCACTTATGACGTCACTAAGAAAAAAAACACCCCCNAGCAAAACATTTTTTTTGAGTGCAGATTAGAAGACTTGCCGCATCTTTTGACACTTCGACCANGTCCGTAACCCATACAGGAGCGGAGATATTCCNGCGCAAAGCCACNTGCGTTTAGACAGTTTTTTTTTAACCAGCAGATTTATCTGAAGTTGCTGTTGACCGTAAGGTATTCCAAGTCCCAGGGCTGCTGTCCTCCCCCAACGGAAATGCAAGCATGAAAATGAATATTTTTTGTTGAGTATTATCAAATGTTTACCTGTGTCATCTTTTATGGCCCATATGTTTCATTTTCTTTACATATCGGAAAAGTTAAATTCCTTCTAAAAATTGGAAAGCTATTTTTTATCATGAATGTAGGGGGTGCAAAGTCAGAACAAAATTTTAGGGGTCAAGAGTAAAAAAGGATGGGAACCTCTGTCAAAGGGAAGGAAAAATATGAATATTACTTGAAGTTACAAATATTCATTCAAACAACAGTACTAACAAATTAACTTACCCTGTGATTGCTTGGATTTCTTATGTTGTTCATTTTGATGTAATATGCATAAGAAACAAATGCAACTGCCATCATTCCAATGCAGAAGATAAAAACAACCAGCGGTGGTCGTGTTGACAGAAATGATCTTATATTGTATAATGGTCCACCAGCCATAGTTGTGACTGTTGCAATTCAAAAAAGATGTAAGTACAACACTTTTTATAATTCTATGTCATTGTTAATGGTTACAAATGACCAACTTAATTGAAACCTAAAAGAAGCCTGAACAAAACATAACATGATTTCTGAAAAAAAGATGGGAACTGAAAATGTTGTGATAACATAAAAATTGATTTTGTCTTATAACATATATTGTATGTGTGCTGATTCTAGAGCTATCTACTCAACTGGAAACCAGGGATGCAAAAAGTGTGGAAATCAGGAAGGAGCTTCCCAGGAAATCGTACATGCTCACTAGAAATTAATCAGATGCAGGTCAAATAAAATCAAATAATACGCCAAGAATCACAAAACAGACTGCACGAATTTCCTTGCTCAGTCACGGTGATCCAATACCTGGCCTTGTGACACAATGGTTATTCCTACCTAACAGTAGTCATCTCATACAGTCGCAGGTGGTGTGCAAGGTTGCCAATTTGGCACTTTTGAAGCCAAACTTTGAAATTCAGGCTTTTTTGACGCACTTGGCTTTTTCTGAAAACGAACAACACTAGTCAAAATCTGGCTTTTTCTTTTTTTTCATTCTGAAAAGCTTGTCTCTGGCAAAACATTGTCTGAGCTGCATATTCATTACAAATCTTTTCTGATGAGAGTCTATGACCATGCAGGGTGCAAAGATTTTTCTGTTGCCCTGAAAATTTTCAATGTATTTTATAAGAAACAAATGACTGAAATGTACAACAGTGCATTTACGGGAAAAGAAAATGCTTCTGAAAATTGGAATTGCATTTTATCGATGTTTCTGACAAGTTTTAATGTCTATTTTTATTTAGTTATGCATGTTTATGTGTAGCCTAAATGTCTTAGGACTGCTATCTGGTTCATTTTGGTTTTTTTGAGACAAGGTCTAGCTTTTTTGGTGAATCTGCATCGCATGTCGAAGACTCGTAATGGCAGCGGAAAGCTGTTGGTTTTAAATATTGCTGCTATGATGACGCGTGTAGTTAGACGACACTGAGGCCAACACGTCCTAAAAACAATGTGCATATATGCGAGCGTACTTCACTGCGTTAGATAACAGAGTGGACGGTGGCGCCAGCATTAGCTTGAAGCTTTTGAAAAGCATACATTCAGATTGTTAACAATTGTCTGCACGACTGCTTTGGTTAGTGGTTGCTTTACTTGGTTACCAATCGAAATGGCATTGCATTCCGAATGCCATGCCATTCAAAAATACTCAACTCATGCCCAAACCTGTGTCCACTGACAAGCTCACTCCGGTAACTGCGCACTTGCACCTAAAAATGCATGCATAAAACACTCACTCAACAAAAACTTTTAACCAGGGATGTGGAAGCGATAGCCGGAAGCAGTCCTTTTTCTGTGGAAGCGGAAGCAGAAGCGCAAAAATCCTACCGCTTCCACATAGGTTATTTGACATGGAGAGTAACTTGGCAAAAAATTTTTGTCCATTTCCCAATGTGGATTAAGCGGTGAAGTTGCACTACAAGTCTGAATGAACATGCAATATCAGTAGCGCGAGAGAATGAGATAAAGCACAACTAGCATCCATGGCGTTCTTCATAGAAGGCCAAGTCATCGTGGAACTTACCAATTTTATTGGAGGCTGACTTTTCAAACCTAGCTGCTATCTACTACAATGGTAACAGTTTGAAAGCACAGCAATCTCCCGGTTATGTTTGCACCTTGAATCTGAGCTGTTAGTGCGAACTTAGCAGTTGTGCTTTTAACTGCCTTAGCAAACAGATGTTGATCATTAGGGCCAATGTTTGCAGACTGATTGATGCTTTCACTGAAGCGAACTATTCTTTTCAGCAAGGCATATAGTATTCACTTACATTATGCTATTCACTTCACAAACAATCAATGTTAGGCAAAGCCAAGCGTTTAATTGAGTCATTTTGAGTCAAACCATCAAACTGATCCAAGTTAATGAAACATCGCATGACAGTGCGGAGTGAAGCTGATGTAGAAAAGTCTGTGCGAAGCAGGAAGTTATGTGCAAACGTTATTTGCCCTAATGTCTGAAGACACACACACAAAAAAATTAGTGCGTCTGTCCGCGGATTAACAGAGCTGGTTAGGAAGGTATTTCTTTGGATTGATAACATGCATCGAGCAAAACTGCCCCTTCCACCTTCACTAACCATGTTGAAAGCAAACAAACATTGCTGAACAATTATATCAAATAGTGAACTTCAGCAATATAATGTTTCGTATTTAACATTTTCTATGACCAGTTGTCACGTTTGATTTGCTGTAAATACCAATAAATTGCTGAAAAAGTTGAATCCAGATTTTTTCATAACTTTGTGCGAACTTAACTAGGATGTGAACTTAACTTAGATATTACTGAACATATGTGTTTACCAACTCAGTCTAAAAAGCTTTTCGCATTTTATTGAAGATGTAACAAGCTTGTCCAAAACCTTGCATTCTATAATTTTGCTCAAAGCATTATTATGGCGTAATAATGTATGACAATCAAAGCGCTTTGAAGAAACCTTAAATGGTTAAGGTACGCTATGCAATTTATCCTGATATTTGTTAGGCTAAGGCAGTGTTTCTTAACCTTTTTCTACCTCAGCATCCCTTTTGGCCATGCCTAAGCAGTTCAACACCCCTACCATTGGCTAACACCTGGTTATCATAAGGATAAAGTAAAGACAAACGTATTCCTTTTACCTTTTGCCGCCACATATGTGTCCTTCCCCAGCACCCCCTGAAATTGAATTCCGAACCCCCTGGGGGTGCACCCCATGTTAAGAAATTGATTTCAACACCACCTGGGAGGGTACCACATGTTAATTAAGAAACTCTGGGCTAACTTCAGGTTGTTGTAAGTGCTGTTTGTATTGATATGTGTTGAAGACAGTTTTCTAGGTTGCGTTTTTTGTAAGAACAGAGTAGCATTACCGTGCTGACAGATACTAACTACTTATGCGATCAGTATAACTAGTAATGTGCCCTTGTAAATCGTAAGCTGCTGGTTTTGATAGTCATGCTTGTCAGCAAGTTCATAGATGAGATAGAGCCCAGGCTCTGTTACTTTAGAGTCCAGGTTCTGTTGGAAGCGGAAGCGATAGGTGTGGAAGCAGAAGCGATAGGTGTGGAAGCGGAAGCGGTTGACAAAATAGCTGCTTCCAGTTCCACATCCCTCCTTTCAACACTGTCTGAATATCCTTCTACAGATTAGGTTGTCCTACAGGTCAGATGGGTTAAAAAGCGATTTCACCACCACCGAACTGGACGTAGAAATCAACGTTTGAAACATGACGCCATTCTTATTTCTGGAATGGCATTACACTTATATCAAGGTTTTTTAAAGGCGTTTTAGGTTTTTTAAAGGCGTTTTAGGGACCCGATTCGGGTCCCTAGAATCAGAGAAAATCGAGTCACTAGAATCAGAGAAATTGGGTCCCTCCAGATTTAAACCAGGTTCCTAACATTTTCCTTAGAAAAAACTGCTTATATAACATATAGCTAGAGCTCATCTTTTTTGAATGAGCATAAAATTGCTTTGCTACAGCATACATAACAGGATACCGATACCAAAACTACTAACTAGCACTTTTTAACTGGGATTTTTTTGTGTTTGTTCCAGAAAAGTGGAGATATTTATTATGAACATATAGTCACAGACACTGACACAGTTGATGCTAATGCTTTTAAAGCTGACTTTCGCATCTTTGGCTTTGTACATGAGGAATCAATAAGTATAGTGCAGGCAGCACAACAAAATCGCAATGATTAGTAACAGTATTTGCTAAAGACAATGCTGCAGACCTTCTAATGCAGAAAGTGACACAATTCAATATGCACAAAAGCTTTAACGCGATCAAGTTCATAGCAAAAATGTTCAACCCGTGCACAAACTAGCGTCCACTCACAACAAGCTCACTCCAGTAACTAACTGCGCACTCACGCCCAAAAAAATGCATGCATAGAACGCTCGCTCAACAGAAGCTTTTAACACTGCCTGAATGTTGCTAAGATCAAAACTCAAGATTACAAAAATTGAGCACAATTGCAACTCCTCTACTAAACACGGCTACAACACTGTTCAACGAACNCAGATCGCAACANCAATTCGGCACTTCTGATTGACAAAACATACTCTCTGCGTTCAGCTTGGTTTCTGTCTCAGACGATCACGTGGTTTGTAACAGACTGTAACATGCAGCGGAAAAAGTCTGGCATGCCAACTCTAGTTAGTTCGGGCGGTACAGTGAAATGGAGTAATTTGGTAAAAAAGTTTACACTGAGTTGTGGTACAATAAACTATTCAGTTATTCCATGTTAAAAATTTCAAGCAACAATTCGTAAGTCATTCCTTGTCTCTCAAAGTTTTTTAATTGATGTCAACTTCAGTGGGAAGCACCAGCGGCTGGGATTTGCCTCTCCTCATAGAAAGCAACAATTACAGAGTTTAGCTTTGCAGCCGGATGTTTGAGGAATCTCCTGCCTGGTTCTGCTCCCATTTCTTTGCAATGATTCAAGCTTGTACTTATCATTCAGCAATTTTTGTAAAGCCACAGCAGTGACCCACACCAAGCGAAGCGATCGCAATTTATTGCGTAGGGAAACTAGTTTCATGTGTTACACATCTTCAGTCCTACGCAAAAGTCGACATATGAAACAAAAAGCAAAAATTACGCACTGTTGCTAAGATCAATACTAAAGATTACAAAAACTGAAGGTTACAAAAATTGAGCACAATTGCAACTCCTCCACTAAACCACACAGCCACAACACTGTTCAACGAACACAGATCGCAACGGCCATTCGGTACTTCTGATTGACAAAACATACTCTCCGCATTTAGCGTGGTTTCTGTCTCAGACGATCAAGTGGTTTGCAACAGACCGTAACGTGCAGCAGAAAAACTTTTGCATGCCTACACTGGAGTGTTAACTTTTTCACTGAATTACTCCATTTCACTGTACCGCCCGAACTAACCAGAGTTGGCATGCCAGACTTTTTCCACTGCACGTTACGGTCTGTTGCAAGCCACGTGATTGTCTGAGACAGAAACCACACTAAACGCGGAGAGAATGTTTTGTCAATCAGAAGTACCGAATGGCCGTTGCGATCTGTGTTCGTTGTACAGTGTTGTGGCTGTTTAGTNGAAGAGTTGCANTTGTGCTTAATTTTTGTAATCTTGAGTTTTGATCTCATCAACAGTCCGTAATTCTTTCTTTTTGTTTCATATGTCAACTTCTGCGCAGGACTGAAGATGTGTAACACACGAAACTAGTTTCCTTACGCAATAAATTGCGATTGATTCGCTTGGTGTGGGTCACTACTGTGGCTTCACAAAAATTGCTGAATGATAAGTACAAGCTCGAATCATTGCAAGGAAATGGGAGCAGAACCAGGCAGGAGATTCCTCAAACACCTGGCTGCAAAGCTAGAGCCTGTAATTGTTGCCTGAATATTGTTGCAACTCTCCGATGTTGTTGCGTTGATTGCGTGATTCACCATGAACGGGATGTGCGCAAAGAATAAATATATATATGCGTGACGCAAGCAAGCAATAATAGAATGATCATGGCGTGGAAGCTCTGCCGACATTAACTTGTGAACGATTCAACATAACGACTAGCGTACGTGAAAAGTCATCAAGGCGTGCCTATTGTTGCTTGCTGCCACAGCGCGAAGCTTTGCGCATATATGCCGCTCGGGATTTCCGATCGCAACAATATCATTCTGTAGGTTGGATCGATTAAACTAATTTCGCAACCATCGAACTGGCCGTAACAAGTAACAACCAACGTTTGAAGGACGACGCCACTACCACTTCAAAAGGTGCACCACTAGCAAATTAAATTCACTTTTCTGAAAGTCGCTCGCATGACCAAGGCAGAGATGAGCGGACTGTCATATTTTCCTACCCAGATCCAGTCCTGAATTTTTGAAACTTAGACCAAGTCAACCTTAGCCCAAAAAGTCTATGAAATTAAAAATCCAAGTCTTAATAAAATCCTAGAAATTAAAAAAACGCAGCTTTTGTCATTGACAAAAACTATGTAATTCTTTTCCGTTAACTCAATCCAAATCCAGTCCTGATCCTAAATTTATGAAGCATTTCACAGTCTGGATCCAATCCAAAATCGACAAAATTTGTCATAGTCCGATATCAAGCGAAATTTCTGACCTCTGCAAAATTTCTGACTTATTGTTTCTTGTCAATTATTTTGCTTCTCAGAATAAAAGAATAAAGTTTGGCGATTACTTTTTTCATGTGTGCTGTGCAAATTCAAACGTTTTGGTTAGATGTCAGATACCCACAACAAGCAACAGTACGGATATAACTACAACCACTAAANGATATTNGGCTTGTTGGTGTTGAACCTCAATTAATTATGTTTCTTTTACTAGCCTTAACATNAACCCTAACCCGACAAAATCAACTAAACAATAAACCTTAAGCCCTAATGATCATTTTTTCTCAGCGTATTTCGTATGTAGAATATCACTCTGT
>JGI24159J19872_10014503_pt1 | contig 10189 bp, 6 predicted proteins | sample Ectturendosymbi4_FD_19872 | JGI IMG/M metagenome (IMG submission 19872) | reverse complement strand
GTTTGAGCCAAAATTTTGGCCCATGGGATTGGCGTCCAGGGCCCGTCAAAGTTGGTCAAAAAACCGAAAGCGCCCCCACTTTGCGAGCCTCTCNCTGGCGAACCCCTCACCCGAATCAAAAAATTTTTTTTTAATAGAACCAAGAAGTCTTCCCGCATCTGTAGAGGGTTTGAACACCTCTCTAGCTGCAGCAGCTGGCGAATTATAACCAAAAAAACGAGAGCCAACATAGTGGCTCTGGTGGGCGTTAAAGGGTTTAACTGAATATCGTTCTTAATATGTTTGTCATTTGTCAGCAATGAAAGTTCACTAATTTCAAGAAGAAAAACATACAATATTGTGATTCAGTGTTGAAAATAAACTTTTACTGCACATACAAACGGAGTGTTTCATTGCAATACATCGTATTTTTTCTCCATGAATAGGACATTTGGACGATATTTTAGCGCTAAATACACTTATTTCTTTTAAGTGTAATATATAGAGGCTTCAATGAAACGCATGAATGTAAGATATAAATATAACTTTCCCTGAAAGCATTAGCATGAGCTGTTGCGAAAGCCAAGAGTGAAAGTACTTTTGCTTTTGATGAGGTTATGTAATAAGTAATAGAGACACGTGCTTTCAAGTGTTTAAGCTGGAATGGGTCAACCGTTCCAAATCAACTGGTCCGCTTATTTCATGTTTGCGGCTTACCTGGCCCGAACTCAATGAACTGGTAAAACATTTCAAGGTGTTTAGTTTTGTCCATAAGATCCTTGTCTCTCAAAAAAATAATGTTGCGCACAATCTCCATCACCCAGGTTGTACCTTGAACATGTTTACAAAATAAAACCATTTCGTGCTGCTTACAATCAAGGGGCTAACAATTGAATAAATACGGTAAGCTATTAGGCAACAGTTCGAGGGCCAGGATGTAATCTGATGTAACGTAATTGTTTCTGGATATGTTACATTCTGCCAAATCAACACATTTTTCGTAAATATATTATTTTTTAATTATTGAAGCAATCCCTGAAACATGATAAAACGTCCAGGGAATAACGAAATAAATGTATGCACAGTTTGATACAGCCTGCCGTTCGTGATATTGACGTAGCAGGATTATTGCAAAGGCTAAGCAGGTTACCAGCAAAGTACCCATGTTCAGGCGCGGACTGCAATTAAAGGCTACTTCAACAGTTCTTTTTTCTTTATGATTTCGTGCGGCTTTACAATGGGTTAAATATTGCATATAACGTTTGAACGGAACAAGTTCTTCTAAAAACTATTTCGGCATGTTGCTGCTAAAACTTCAACCATTAAGTTTGTTCAATCAAGGCGGCCGAGGTTGCAGTCATTCTTAAGATTGATACTGCTTTGAGTAATTTGAAGTCAGGAGGAATACTTGAGTTTGTCTAAATACGATTGAATGTATTTTTGAAACTTAAAAAAAATGTTTCATTTCAGTGTTTCATAGACCTGTTTTGCCGAAAGTTGCTACTAGAACATCTTCTGGTTTAGGAATGAAACTTTCAAAAGCATATTTTGCCTTTGCTGGCTCGAATCCTGGAAGCAGATGATACCCATTCCATTCAGTTGTTGTATTTCCCTTCACCACCTTCTCAACCATCCATTCACACATTTCATCCACATTTATCTGATGCTCATGGTCAACAAGACCGTTTCCAACACCTCCTACCAGTTTCATAAATTGTATAATTTCTTTCTCCTTTTCGTCCATGGCAAAGATGTTTAAGTGCTTTGATGGTGCTAGTTGCAAATTTCATAAAATAGGTGCGGATGAAACGTTTAGATAATATTTCTACCAAGATTGTTTCGGAGAAGTTCATATAAAAACCTGGAAAAATAGTAAAATTGCAATAGAAATATACAGAAGAAACGAAAGTTGTGATAATATTTCGATTTTTTATTGACTACCTACTATAGATGAACTTCTGTGCTAAATTAGTTATAAAACAATACCAAAAAATCATAAGAGGTAAAACCACACAGTTTGTTTTTGAGTATATTTCCAAAACCTGTGGAATTGTTACTTATGGCAGTCTGCTGACCTCAAACATAAGCAAGTATTGTTTGTACAAGTGATTGTGGTAACCCTTTGTTTTTAAAATAAGTTAATAAACAGGTATGAAATTTCTTTGGTTTATTCCAAGCAAAACCCACGAATTCGTTTAGATTACTAGTCAGCTGTTTTGTTTGGGATGTTTTCCTTGCTAGCAGCTCCAACTGTTTGAAACCAGGGTTGCAGAGTCGGAAGTTCTTGGGTGGAGTCGGGTTCCTAACAACACCAGGAGTCAGAATCGGATTTTTTTATTCGACTCCGGATGTCAAATTGATCATTTTTTTACATCGCACTCCAAAGTCAGGAGTTATAACTCGTGGCTGCTGAAATGATACAATTTCTTTGGAAAATTTGAACAGTTTCTTTGGAAAATTTGAAACAGAGAATTCTTGCTGTGCACCACAATTTACATTGATTGCTAGTTGCTACAAAGTTAGCAATCTTCGGCTTAAAGACCTGCATCATAGGAAGCACGTTTTTATTTAAGGAACAGTTCAGATTGATTAGTGTTTACACAGTTACCAGTCACCACAACTGCTTTGTAAACGCATCATTGTTCAACCGCCATTGGCCAGATGTTTCTGTGAGTGATCATTGGGTACTTCAAAAGGATGAGACTGGCAGGCAGTAGAAGGGGTGGTGAGCGAGGACATGGCAATCGTAGGTGACTACCTCTTGACCTTGAAGCTAACGTTCAGCACTACAAAAACGGTGTCGGCAACCTTCCATCTTAACAACATGGAAACTAAACGTGAGGTAAAAGTCAACTTCAACAATGAAATCTGCCTTTCTGTCCCAAGCCCAAATACCTCAGAGTAACACCAGACAGGTCGCTCACATATCGCCGACACTTTGCAAGAAGCTGACATCACGCCTCACGCTCCTGAGGTGTATTGCTGGCTCCGGCTGGGGTACTGGAGCCACAACACTGCAATCAGCCACCTTAGCCCTGGTGCATTCAACAGCCGAGTACTGTGCTCCTGTCTGGTGCCGCAGTGCTCACACCCGCCTTATTGACCCTGCCATCAACGACGCCTTGCCAATTGCGACTGGACGCCTGCGTCCTACACCAACGGACAACCATCCTATCCTCGTAGGCATCCAACCCGCTGAGCTTCGTTGCAATGGAGCCACACTGTTTCTAGCACGCCATGCCATGGAGTGCAGACACCTGTACCACTCAGCGCTGGCCTGTCCACTGAGTGCAAATGCACAGCGCCTGAAACTCATTTGTGCCTGCCACACAACTCGTATCACTTTTTTCTGACAACAACATACGTGCAACGCTCTGGGTGGATCACCGGCGGAGTAGTTGGACAACCTTACAAGATGGTTTTCCGTATGTTGGAATGGATAAAACACGCTTACCGAATAAGCGTGTTTCTGGTCGTGCTGCAATGCAACTCATGCGCCCTCATCTCAACAAAGGAAGAAATGTAACAAACTGATAATTATTTTACTTCTGTGAATGCCACTCAAATGAAAGAAAAGTAAATGAGTCTTCTGGAAAAGTAAAAAAGATACGGAAAGAATTACCATTATTTTTCAGAAGGATGAAAGAAGAGCTTTATTCTTGCAAGCTTTATAAACCTGGAAATATCACTCTAACTGTGTACCAGGGAAAGGTGGATAAACATGTGCTGATACTCAGCACAATGCGCAAGAACATTATTAGTAGCTGATAGTGAAAAGGAAACACCTGAAACTGTTTCCTCATACAATGAAACCAAATACGGTGTCGCTATACTTGACCAAATGGCTAAGAAATACACTTGCAAAAACNGAACTTGAAGGTGGCCAATAAATAGTGTCCAAAACACACTGGATTTGGCTGCTATCAACCCCTGGGTCCTCTACAAACAGATCACTAATGAAAACATTTCTTGCAGAGAATTTATCCACACATTGGCAGAGGATTTGGCTGGGCCAAAAGTGCAGAAGCAAAATTACATTCCAGACCAAACATCACTCACAATCAGCAAGGAAAACGAGGGCCAAAAAAAATGTCAAGTGAAGGTTTTGTGCAAAAGAAAACACTCTGTTGAAGTGTGTACTCCATGTGAACAGTCTTTAAGCAGAACTTGCACTACTCTAGCACAACGTGTCAGCAAAAAAAGCGATATATTTATATACTTATTCTTCTAACAACTGTGTTAAGAACTTGCTGGAATGTTGGGCTTCAACGTCTCATATATATGTATAACCTTTTGGTGTAATTTTTTCCTTTATCTACAAACCTGACATTCATGGCAAAGGAATGGACATGGTGGCCTGTGCATACATTCATCTTCAGGTAAACAAATTTGTTCCTTAGCCTGTTTTTCAGTTGTTCTTTTTGGATTTCATATTCGTCAAGTGCTATCTTCTTTCTGTTATCTCTATTCAGAGACACTCCCAGCTTTCGTGCCAATTCGCCAATCAGTGCTAACACCTCAGGTTGAGAAAAGTATCTCAGAGAAATGCAATTGAGAATAGTGATGTCAACAATGTTTTTTTAAATGCATCTGGAGTCATTGTTATAGTCACTTTATCACTACCAAAATACTATGTTGGAGTTGTTGTAGCATACTTCTTTCCAGTACTCAAAAGTTTTGGTATTTGATGCTGTTGGTGTTCCAGGCGAAGCATTATCTTTCTGTTGCACCAGTTTCAAAATGTTAGTATGAAGACGTCTCAAATGTTTTTTCGAGTTATAGGTACGTGTAGGAGCATGAGCTTCAGCAATAGGACCAATGGAAGCACTAATATTTGCATCACACATTTTTTCTTCTATCTCCGCTTATGCATTGGCATGCATAATTTTTCAAGATGCTGGTTAATGTAAGATCTTCATCTTCATATGGTGACGAATTGTGTTTTGACATTATGTTACAGGTGCACCACGTTTTACAAAACACAATTGTAAAATATATTGCTTCAGAAGCTTTTATTTCTGTAAAAACTTAAATAAATGCAATATTGGGTGTCCATTTCAAAACGTTTCAACAATAGAAAAACTTTGCGCACAGCAAATTTGTACATAGTTAATAAACCAAATAGCGTGACAATCTCAGTGTCAAATCTACCATAGTTCCAAACTTTCAATAATCAGTTCTATTTGACAGTCAGTCATATTTGCAACTGCAAATCAAATCGAACTTAAAAATATAATTAACTTCGACATTTTACTACATTAACTACAGTATCATTGTTTCAAGACAGGCAAGCTGTGTAATGTTCTAAGCTTAAACTGTATCAGTCTGTAACACTCAGCAATAAACTCCCCAACGTCACACTTAAACTTCAAAGTAAGCAACTGTTCAGAACCACCTGCCACACTGACTTCATTCTGCTCATTTCGTTGTTTCAGCATTAGCAAGTTGTTGCTGTCCACTGCTTGGCCCCACTAGATCTTGGGGCAAGTGTGGGCAGCCATTTGATCGTCTCATCATCCAGAACTGTCAGGTCATGTAGTCCATGAACAGGTCGATCGGTTGGACATTGGAGGACATGGTCAACGGTTTGTTTTTCTGCGATACACTCACAGACCACAGAGGAGGCCATACGCCATTTGTTCAGGCAGAAACAGAAAAGTCCAACACCTGTGGGAAGGCGGTTAACACTAGAACATCCATGATTCCTTACTACCTAAAATGACCAAGGGTAGGCATTTTGACTACTTTCAATATTGTGCATAACAAACTAGGATTTAGTGCGCTTTTGCTTGTATGTAACTTGCTTTTTACTGAAAGGAATATTGGCTTTTGACATGTTCATATCCAACTTCAACATGCATGCTTGGGATCCTTGCATCATTGCGCAATGAGTTTACGCTAATTACAAATGTCTTGCATTCTTATTTCAAGGCAATTTCTCAACGTTCATAATATCACACACACAGGTATTTCCTAACTCAACTTGGCTACATATATATACAGAGAATGATTTAGTTTCATAAGTTAGCTGACAATTTCTTGCTAGTTGTTACACTTTATTCACTACAAAAAATAGTCTTTTTATACATATAGTCTATAACTTCAAAAAACAATCTCTAATTTCCAAAATATTAATATTTAGCTTGTCGGAATCAATATGAAAAGTTCTGTCAGCTCATTAAATTTGATAAAAATGTGAGATGATGGGTGAGTTGACTTTTCCATTTTTTTGGTTCATTTGACATGGAATGGACCCAATTATTTGAATTGAGGATTAGATATATAACTTTCAATTTGCACAAAAGACTCATTTTAAATCTTCAAGGTCAGGAGAGGAGCTGGTCACTTGTTTACAAATATTGAATCCTACTTCAATAGCCTGGAATTTTAGTTTCGGCTCCACAGGCCTAGGCTATTAGAAATATGCATAAATGCAACTAAATATTTTACTGCACATTACTACTAAGTACTAACATGTCAAATCATATCACTATAGAAGTCATTTCGGCACACTGTTACTTCTTTATGGTCTGTTTTGTTGACAATTGTTTTTGTCATGTGCCTTGTGCTTTTACTCACATCATTAGCCCAACATTCTCATACAGCGTTGATTCCCAAATTCCCAAACTACACTGTCACTTACACACTGTATTTTGCATAGCCACTGACTTCAGAAGCAGGGTTGCCAGATATTTTCTGCAGCTTGTGGTCAAATCTTAATAAAAAATGGCAAAAATGGCTGTATTTTGAAAAAGTTACAGCCAAAATTATAAGACGTTTTATACTTGCTAAGCTATATATGCATAAGGAACTTAAAATGTTCAGAAGGCAGTATATTTTTGCCAGAAGAATCTGGTTTTGCCAAAGAAGCAAGTTTTGACCCTGCAGCAGAAATTTCTACCAAGTGCCAAGAACTTAAAATTGCATGTAACAAATTATCTTTCTTTGTCTTAGTATATACACATCTTACAACCATATATTAAACTCTTCAAATCTGACAATTTCTGTTAAACAGTTTGTAATTAACTTTGCAATCCAGTGGCAATGCTAGAATTCTCTTGATATTGTGCTCCACTAGATGAAATCAATGAACTGCATTACATTGATGATCATAATCACATGATGCTTAAAAACATCAATAACTACACATATATGAACAAGAGGGTAAGAATACTTGCAAGCAACCACTGAGTCGTATGACAGGTCTGAGTGAAACACTTGTACAAAAAAGAAAATCTACTGATTGCAAGGGCTAAATAATTACTACACACTTCAAAGCAATACATTACAAGGTTGAACTACTGCAGTATAGTGTTATTGGTTGTCCAACTTCTTCAACAAATGCATGACTATGGGTTAATTCCCAGACTCTTGGAAAATTGCCCACATCACTCCAATTTGTAACGTTCATAACCCAAGTTCGTCATCTGAATAAAGACCAATCTCTGTTCTCCTAGTATGGTTAACGTTATTTGAAAAAGTTCTTTATCACAGAGTATACGCTTATTTGACAGAACACAATCTAATTGAATTAAAGACAATATGTACAGTTTTAGAGAAAATCACGCAATGGAACTAGTTATTACATTTCTGAACTGCTCAAAAACTTTGATAAAAAATTATCACATGTTGAATCTTCTTTACCTATCAAAAGCATTTGACTGCTGTGACCATGAAATTTTTCTTGATGAACTTTATCACTATGGCAGGTTTTTTAAGGAAAATGTTAGGTACCCAGTATCAACTTATAGGGACCCAATTTCTCCGATTTTAAGGACCCGATTTTTTCTTATGCTTGGGACCCAATGACAATTTTTGCTGATTCTAAGGACCTGAATCAGGTCCCTAAAAGTTAAAAACGCCTTAAAAAAAACCTGCACTATGGTATATATAAGAGGTGTTTCTCAGAAACTATTCTTAATTTTTTTGCGAAATAGAATGCAGTGCATTAAACTAAAGGCATTTAAATCTTCATGCAAAAGGATATTTTGCAGAGTCTTTTAGGGTAGTATTATTTCCCTCTTGCTTTTACATTAATGATCACAAAAGCTTCATACTACTTTATCTGCTGATGATATTAATTTTCACATGTTAAACTCTTGTTTCAGACAACTGTCAACCTTGAACTATGTAAAATTCACCACTGGCTAAGAGGCAACAAGCTTTCTTGTAACTACAAAAAGACTAATTTTATGCTATTTATTCTCAAAACTTAATCCTACTAATTATCATTTAAAATTATTATAAATAACCTTCTTAGCATTTTCCCTAAAGTCAACTTGAAATTCCGAGGTGCTCTTCTTGACAATAAGCTAAGCTAGAAACATTGTGTAGAAAAGGTAAAACTTAACTATCAAGAGCTTGGAGTTGGGTGCAAACTTAAACACTATACAACACACTCTGTATTGAAAGTTGTCTAAACTCATTAATCCATTCATAACTTAATTACTCTATCCTCAGTTAGGGACGTGCTTCAAACGCAACAATTCAGTCACTCATTAAGCTTTGAAATAATGCTATAAAACTAATAAAACCAATGGCATCTCTAGAATAACCTTTCAAGCACTTAAACATCTTATGCTTTCCCAAACTTTATACTTCATCAGTAGGAAGATTCATGCTCTCTTATCACTACAAACTGCTTCCAAACCAGTTTTGATGACTATTTTATTCCAAATCAAACTATGCACAAGATGATCCTCCAGCAACATACTCAGCATTCACCAAGTGATCATGCTCTAGACCAGGGGTTCCCGACCTTTTGTTTACCATGTACCCCTTCCGCATTCTGACAGATGAGCATGTACCCCTTCAGCATTTCAACAGATAAGCATGTACCCCTTCCGCATTTCGACAGATGAACATCACATGTAGCCTGAAAATTCTCATATGACAAAATATTTCATCATCAATATTAATGATCTTTGAAAATAATATTCACTGATGTGTATAAATATTTCAAAACAAATAACTTTTTATCAGGAATTTGTTACCTGCTAAACGGTTTTCAAAATCCTGCTTAAAAACCTGCTGGCTGCTAAATTGAAAAATTTCCAGCTAACAGTGAGAAAAGCTGCTGGATGTAGCAGCAAAACAGCTAAAATGGCAACACTGGCCTGCAGTTGCCCAGCCTGCGCCCTGCAGTGAAAAACGGATCCGGCGAAATACCCGCGAATTGACAGTGGCGGCTAGCCGCTGTGTCACATAGCCCCGCTCAGGAATCCTTATTGTAATATATGCCACAATAAAAGTAGGGTATAATGCAGAGATGATCACTATCCGCTTTGCCGGTTGAATATCGGGATAGTGAGATATTTCGAGGATTCAGACTCTTGGAAGAAGTTTCACATTTGCACAATCATTCATTTTTCGGAAGCATTTTTTCAGCCTTCTGTGCCATGACTCCAAGTCTGTCTACTGTTTGAACATGCCAAGATTATCAGCATGAGTCTGCTGCTGGTGTAGCACAGTGTTGCCAACTCTTCTTACAACGAATATACCAAAGCTAGTCTAAAATATCAAATTTGAATCTGCAACAAAAACTAACAATTTAAAGCTATTTTTTCAATGCTTTTTATTGTTTCACGCAGATGATTAACAGTTGCTGTTGAGCAGTGCCATCATAGAGATGCTGCAAGCTTGATTTCTATTTTCTTAACTTTAGCCGTGACAGATTTATTAACCACTGCAAAATCATCCTTCTTACACCTGTAGCTACATGTTCAAATCCTTGTGGTCCATAACATTATCATTTTCTATAATAGCTGGCATATTCTTTTTGCGTAGTTAGCAGAAAGGATACACAGCACCAGCAGAATACTGCTTTGCATGCCACGCCAGCTCTTTCAGTCACTCTTTTCTAAATCTTCTGCCAATCTTGTACGCAGCTTTCCCACATTTGAATGTATCTTGGCAGACTGAAAGGTTAACACAAAGCTAACTTCACTTTTTTCAGAACTTCCCAACTCTCTTCCAATCTCGCTTACCCACAGTACATGAGTACATCCTTACTCCCATGTTAAGCAATATCACTGTTACAGCAGGTAACACAGGAGGCAAAAAGGGTTTTAACACGATTTAATGAAAGGCAAACAATGTAACGAACAACTGCGCACTCGTGCTCATATCACTGTCAAAGAAACTCGCTCGAGCCCATGCGCACTCGCGCCCAAAACAGTAAAGGTAGCACGTTCCCCAAACCTCGACGAAT
>JGI24159J19872_10014500_pt1 | contig 10190 bp, 5 predicted proteins | sample Ectturendosymbi4_FD_19872 | JGI IMG/M metagenome (IMG submission 19872) | reverse complement strand
ATTAGAGCCTGTAATTGTTGCCTTCTTGACAGCTTCAAATTCGTTGTTACACAGTAAATGATGTACTGTAAGCATTTGTGCACTGCAGTCGATTATGCTGAAAAATACAGCAACTGACAACCGCCTAGGTGCACTTTTGTTGGTATAGTATCTATCAATCTGGTCCGGTGCATCCACGCATGCCAACCTCAGATTGGTTATACAGTAAACCTCGGTTAATCCTGATTTTGTTAATCTTGATCTTCGCCAAAATTGCATAAAACTGGTGGTGAGAATTATTGCTAACGTTTTTCTTTACAAAAATCTTCGGTTAATCCGGATTTTTTATTCCAAATCTTCACCAATTCCGGATAAAATCTGCTCTTTTCACATCTCGTAATTCGGATTTTCTGTACGTCCACGCTGTTGTGTTCTTAAGTGCAGTGACTGGTCTCTAGGAAAGATTTGGCAGATTTCAGACGCAACACAAGCATGCTCACTATCACCTACGGGAGTACAGAATTATGATTACACGGCCGCAACTACGTGAAACCTTCGACTAATCGCAGATACGATCGCAGAAGCGATTGTTAGGACATACATGGGCATGGCATATCATTTTGAACACACAACGCTCAAGGCACGGCGCGCCGCACCATGGTTTCAGTCTAGTGATCAATGTTGAGTGTGCGCGTTTAGAGCATTATCCCTGAGTGTTTTGTACTCGGTAAGATGTCTGGAGCGCATTACCTTCCAAATAGAGCAGTGGATCTTAACCTGGTGTAAATTTACCCTTGGGGGTAAATTTCATCTTCTAAGGGGGTAAATTTACTCAACCATAAATTGCAGCCAATGTAAATTTTTGTAAATGATTCTAAACAGGAAACGTTCGTTAAATTCGTATTTTCAACAAATGAGCACCACTAAGTTTATTGGGGGTAAATATGGTGATCTTGCTGGATAAAAGGGTGAGATATGTAAAAAATTCCAAGAACCACTGAAATAGAGTGACTGATTATGGACCAGTCGCAGAAACCTCTGCGTCAATCCAAAATCCCAGATTTCTTCGCAGCCAAGTGATCTAAAATTATGAACTTAAGATTGTACATAACGGCCTGGATATGGCGGGTACTTGTCTGATGTACCATTGCAAATACATCGATAAATTCCTTTTGCTTATGCGAAAATCTGCTGTTGGGTCGTAAATGTGTTAAATTTATGTACAGCAATTTTCACCAACATCTCAGTACACATATGAAGTTAGGCTAGAAAGAACATCTTCTATTTAATCCGGATATTCGCCTAAAACGGATGAAATCGTCGATCAAATCCCATCCGGATTCTCTGAGTTTTGCTTTGGTAATCTATCGTTCCTGGAAGAATATCTTTGTTGTCTTTGTTTAACTTTTACGTTTTGCGCATTATGCTCAAGAGGCACACAACCTTTTTTCCTTAGCTTTGCAGGCTATGCGAAGAATTAATTTCAGAGCATGCAATTGCTTGTCCTTCATTATCAGCTCTGCGTCTGGTCCCTGTCGTTGTTGTTTTCATAAAGTTCCCAGAATTGTTGTTTGTTCTCTGCTTGAGATCTTGCGCTAGCTTTAGAACATGGTGAAGTAGCTGTCATTTATGACATTATAACCCTTATGGCAATAAGGCCACTAGAAGAGATATTAGGACAACTGAGTCTCAGCAACAATTTGGGGCAACTAACAAACAAACCTATAAGACTACGAAAGTCGGTCCAAGTCCTGGTTCTCAGAAGAAAATCAATTGTTACTTCTTTGTTGCCTAACTGCAATGATTGTTACGAAGTTACGAAAAAACTTTACTAAAGCTTCAAACCATCTTTTTAAAGTAATATAAATTCCCCACCATGCGCAGGTTATTTTTGGACCGGCCAGGGCTTATAGATAGATGTGTGGAATTCTCTGTTTCCAAAAGTTCTAAGAAAAAAATTCCAACACCTACAAAAACTTTATGATAAGTTAGGAAAATTCAAGGATTACGACGAAGCAAATAGCAGCAACACCGAAAATACGAAACGCTTAAATTAAAAAACTGTCAAAAATGACCGCACCGGGCTTTTAGTGTTAAGCAGCTTATCAAACTGTCTTTGCAGTTAATATTGAATTGTATGCTTTGAACCTCTGCAGGTGACTGATGCCATGTTAGATATGAATGTTTTCTCAAGAAGTATGAAGTGCTGGGTTGTGGCGACGTGCCTTATCATTTTGTTCGGAAGTTGCAGAAGCAACAAAACAACAGAACCTGAAGGTAAGAAACGTAAGATTTGGTGAATTAACTTGTTTTCAGTCGTCAGGTCATATTTGTGAAAAAAATGAAATCAACCAAGTTTTTTTTCAACTTTGGGTAAAAGCGTGACAATCATTTACGAAAAAAGTAGTAGAACTCTTTCAGTGTTTTTTATTTTTTCAGACATAAGTCTAAACAATCTATACATACATTAAATTGATAGTCTCATTTCGTGAAATTCAAGTTGCTAATGCTCTGGAAATTGCTTACTCTTCACTATAGCATTCCATTTATTTATTTAAACACATTTGTACTTCATTATAAAAATTTTGGGAGATAAGAAAATTTAAAATTAGCCGTTGACATCCCATTTCAGGTTAGCAGCGTTTAATAATATTTGACCATTTGACCAGAGTAAAATCTAGATATCATATTTCTTAGCTTTGTCTTGAGTTTGACGTGTCATATCCTCTTAACCATCCTTTAAAGGTAATTTTGTCTTGTAACAACATACACTGACTGTTTAGTAATGGAAGAGATTTGGTGCCGTGCCGTGCCGCCACGACAATGACATCCTTCATTGTAACAACCTCGTGACGACCAGACATCCTCCTCGAACGATGTTTACTTTAGGATGACCACTCTTCAGCAATTGCGTTGTATCTTATCATATCGTGCGTGGTGAAACGCACGAGGAAATCATTTTAATGTGACAAGGCTAATACAATACGGCAAATGTTGCACGGCAAAACAACCCACCCAATTATTCCAAAACTTTCTGTACTTCCTTGCATTGCATGTTACTGTTTCGTCACTTTGGCAAACAGAAAACAGCTTTGGTAAACAGCTCCGAAAGTTCTTGCACAGATACTGTAGGCCTACATTGTTTTACTGTGTATTGAGAGTAATTCAAGCAAATAAAAAATCCAGTCTACTTCAAAAAAATTTCGTCAAAAATCTTCTTTACTTTCTCCACATGAATTTATGTGCCAGGTGTGTCAGATGAGTTTGAGGTGAATATTCTGTGTCAGAATGGTTTTGTTTCAATCAGTTGCTGATGAATCAAATTTCACTAGTTTGTTTTGGTTCCTTTCTAGCAAATGATGAATAATATTTAAAATACTTCTTTATCTTTGTTCCTCATGGTTGTCCTAAATAATTGCACCAACATTTTAATGAAGATTTGCAAAATCTTCAGGTATGGCGATGTGGCTAAATGGTATCGAAACTATCGCTTGCAGCTATAAGCGCAGTGGAAGCTATGGCACTTAGAACTTCCGCTTGGTTTTCCCACGTATTCACTAAATGTTTTGTTTGACGTCAGGGAAATTTTTACTTTGCTTTTTTACTTACAAAATTACCCAACAGTGAAATAAGTGGCCCCCCCAGTAGCCTCCAAATAAAAATGTCTGTTTCCTCCTGGACGTAAGAAAAGATGAATTTCACAACACTGACTGCATTGTCAATTCCAGTTAATTTAAAGTAAAAACGCAAAAATACGTGCTATAATATATATTGAAGTCACTTTGCCTGTTGCGAATCAGTCACAATTATGATATTAACAGAGCACATAATTAAGCTCATCTGATGAGTTGATGTTCCCGGCTTTTGTAGCAAATACCCGCAATTGCGATCATTAGGAATCAAAGGCTATGTCTGCCTAGTAGACAATGCTAGCCTAAAATTCTACTACTGTATTTTAATCCTTTAAGTCCTGAGTGCGCCAAAATTTTGGCGCAAAAAAATAACAAAAGGCTCCCTCTTGCGGTTGGGCCCGGTGCCCGATGACGTAAGAAAAAATCCTAATCCTTTCTCTAATATGACGTCACCCACAAAAAAGCTCAAATCCAAAACGTCCCTTTTTTAATCGAAGTACAAGATTTTTCGCAATTTTAGAGGGTTTGAACAGCTCTCTGGCTCAATCCACTGCCAAGTTATGACATGCCCAACTTGGGAAAATCCCGGGATTTAAGGGTTCACCAAGTTGGCAGTTCTAAATACTACGCCCACATACAATAGGTTGTGTGGCTGCAGTTCGGGAGTTCGGCAGATTTGGGGAAACTGGAATATCCTTTAACCACCATCATCATCATCATTCCGCTAGACTTTCTCCAGCACGCCGTACCATGGGGCCTGGCCCCCTGCTCCACTCAGCCCACACTTGTCCACCGGGTGTCAATGCACGGCGTCTCAAGTCGAGACACCCATTTGTACCCTCTGCACAACAACTCATCAGTTCATCTGCCAACAACAACAGAAGTGCGGCGCACTGGGCGGACCACCAATGGAAGGCGGAGTGCGTTGGACAATTCAACTTCACTAGACTCCGTACTTTCATCTCCGACACCGGCACCCCTCCAGGAATTATCTTCCCAAGAACAGTGTGGGAAATAGTCTCTGGCAGCCCCAGCAGCTGAACCCGGCCCCGACGCGCTGGCCACGTTGTATCAACGCGGTTCATGGCAGTCTACATCAGCCAAGCTCCCTACACGTACAAGGTACCACGGGTCGTGAATTACGGTTGGAGACAAAGTTGTGTTTTTTAGAGACCAAGTTAACCTGAGCACCTCGAGCCAATAAGGGGCTGTCCCATCTGGGTAAATGGGATAGAGCGAAAATCGTACAGAGAGACGTAAATATTTTATCGGCCACAAAACTAGAACTCAGTGTACTCTACATCTGGGTAACTGGATTGTTCGAACTATGACAGTTGGCTATGCTACTGACTCAGACTGCAGCTGCCTAATGTCTCTTCTTTGAGAAAGACAGATATGTTGAACCAGGACTTGGAAAAAAAGCAAGTTGATGCCTTGCAGGCAACAAGAGTTCCTGGCCTGTTAGGCCCACGGCTGCCACTATTTTGACCATGATTTTTAGCTCCATAACTCGCCAGCCGATTGAGCTACAGAGCTTTTCAAACCCTCTACGGATTCAGCAAGTGTTCTAGTTGAGACTGAAAAAAAAGTTTTTCGTTTGGGGTGTGGTGCTTTCTGTGGGGACGTCACGAATGGGGGTGTTTTTGCAATGTTTTTGGCCAACGTTACCCAACCCTTGACGCCAATCCAATGAGCCAAGTTTTTGGCTCAAGTTTTTTTGGAAACTAGACCATCAACCGAGTCTTTAGACTCTTAGTCCTGAAGCGACCAAGCATACATGTGCGTCTGTCAACTGTATGCGTTGAAATCAAACCCAACAAAACGAACGTCTATATCATTCTATTTCGATAAAGTTTGTATGAGACATTAGGTAGGTTTTCTGTACTACTGCATTGTGGAAAGTTGCTTTTGTTAAACTACCATGTACCTATGGTACGCACTGGCACTCAGAGGTGAATTTCATTTTCGAGGCCTATAGGTTATTTTAAATCTGAGTCCCTTCTGGAAGGTTCGCGACGTCTGATGCCACACAAATTAGTTTTACACGTGTTCGTTTCATTCACTGAACATGTTATTCCTATTCATAAACAAATTACAGTACTTTATTCTGAATTCCCTCAATATCAGCAACAAAAACAATCGCAATGAAACCAACGAAAAAGGCAGCGGTGACGTTATTTGACCACACTCACATTATATATTTATTGAGTACCGCATTGGCCTCGCGTAATCTGAAAAAATGGATTCAGGCGTTTTGCTCCACACATTATAAGTAACAATAATCAATTCTCAACGCCATGAAAAGAGAAAGCTCATCGTCATTCACTCCAATTTTGAGCGCTCAGAGATCTTTTGTTAGCGGCATAGTAAAAAAAACGTGCATTGAACCAAAACAAAATACAAATAAAAATGCTTACAAATATGCTGGAAATTGTCCTTACTTCCAAATTTTGGGGCCCCCGAAATCGGGGCCTAGGCTGTCGCCTTTTCAACCTAATGGCAATTTCGTGCCTGCTGGCACTCAAGAATTCGTTCAACTAGTAGCAACAAAAACAAACATCAGCAGCATATAGACATAAATTTACAGTAATTAGGCTAGCGGTATTTTCGACTTGCCTCTAGTCTGCACACACAATTCGCTTAATTCCTGTGCACTTGGTTGAGGTATATTCAGGGCCTATGAGAGGGGGGGTCCAGCAGGTACATTGTTCCGGGGCCCGACAGCTAGAGAGGTGCCCGAGACTGAAGAAACATTTGAGTGTTTGTTATTAACAAACTCGGAATAATGTAGCGAAATTCAACTTGGTGATAAAACCGGTTTGGCCTAAAGCAGGGGTGGGCAGATATTTTGGCTCCGGGGCCACTTAGAGAAGGCCGCATTAAGCGGAGGGCCCTACCTTCTAATGGAAACAGAAGCAAGTATTGGTAAGTTACCAAGTTGGAGGAATTTTCAAATTTGAACATACTTCCTGAGGGCCACTGAAAATGCTGTGGCGGGCCACATTTGGCTCGAGGGCCGCTATTTGCCCACCACTGGCCCAATGGATTTGGTACGCTAGCGTGATGCAATTTAATGTGAATTGCTGGCATTGCATTTTCCTGGTAAGATACATTGATAATTATTAGCAGTAATTATTTCTGTTTAACTTGAATGTTTGACTTCTTTGTCGAATTTAAGACATTCACGATTACTGTCCCAGTCTGTCCATTGAATTGAATTTTCCTTTAAGTCTTTCATTTTCAAACAAATCTTCAACAAAAACTCATTCCAATAAATNAAGAATTTCAAACTAAGAGATACTTCAAATGAAATGAATGGAAACATGCCAGTNCACAATAAAATCTAATCTAATAACAGTAGCCCTCGAATGTTGCGCATATGTGTAAGATAACTAAAAAGTTAAAAAATTAAGAGGCAACTGCAGTGTAGGGCGCAAGTGCTTATAGTGCACCGTGGCGGTGTGCACTTTGCTGATTGTTAAACTTGCGCTGCATGCAGATACAGGCTCTAATCAGGTGTGAGTTTAGGATTAGTGGACATAACCAGAAATCTGAAGATTTCGAAACCACACAGGAGAAACTAACCACTTGCAGTATTTTGACAGAATGCTTTAAAGCGGTGGTCACCGGCCTGTGGCCCGTGTGGCTATTTATTGTGGCTCATGGTCAAAAATTGAAGCAATAGTCAGTTGAAAATATTTCGTTCTGTCCCTTCATTCTTGTTATAATAAATAAGCTCATTCCAAGGATACAGTTACTCAATGAAGTCGCATTCTCCTTTCGGTAGTAGCGTTTTATTCAACCTAACCTCGATCGACTCCATTCATTCAGAGAGTGCGGCATATTTTCTAATTTCTTCCTTGATAAGATTTTACTATTAACATTTGAAAGTCATGTTGAAAAAACGGTAATACTGTCACATTACTTGAATACCGGTATGTTTTAACATAAGGTTTCATGTGATCAATAAACGAGCACTTCTTGTTGAATTTTGATGCACATCAATTAGCCTCAATTTCTATTTATTTCAAAATAATTTTGCAAGTCTCTAGAGGCCCCAAATGTTTTTTTTCCGCCCAAAAAGATTTCTCTTGGCCCTGGGTATATTACACAAACATCTTCAATTACAATCAACGAAGTGACAGAAAGTTCTTTCCAAATCTTTATATGTGTGATATTATATCCAGTGGTGTAAGTAGAGGTTTGTGCCTGGGGGGGAGCAGAACGCAGACGAAGAGGCCCCACTGGCCAACACTAAAAAAATATTAAGAAATTATAGTGAATCCCGATGTCGTTGATGATAATATTAGCTAAAAACCGAAAAGCACAAAAAACAGCGACCTACGGAAAACTAAAAGAATACCAAATATCAAAAGCGTAAGCCAGAGGGGCTCGTTTTTAACATTTAGCTTGCCAGAGGGGATGGCTCTCCCCCTACCCTCCGTCAGTTGCGTCACAGATTATATCCAATTCAACAAAATAGGCTTTGGGGGCACAACCTCATCACTTTGTTCCACTTTTCCGACGCCTATGAGGTTGAGTAAACGTTGCTCCAAACATGCTTTAGAAGGTAGATAAAAAGCAGGTAAGAGGGAAAATTTTCTAAAACATGGTAAGTCGAGGGCGGAAATATCTTTAACACCACGGCAAAAATCGATACTTTTACGCTGTAACGCTATTGCTACCGTATCTAAAGAGGCAAAATTCCTGCCTCGTTGGCTACTTTTCGCGACNACGAAAAAGTGCTGTAGGACAAGGGCGAGGTCCAATTCAGGCAAAAACAAATGCCATATGCCAAGGGCTAGGTCTGGTTCTGGCAAAANTATAGTAGATGCTGNAAGCAGTCAAGGAAGTAAATGTTGGAGTTCTCATTTTTACAACACATGCACATTGTTTCAAGTAAAGCATACTTTCTTAACTGTCAAAATTCCGGAAATTANAGCATTTTTTAAAGTTATGTCCTGACACAAATTTTAACACCAACCTTCCGGACATATCCGGGAAATTNCGGACGTATGCCAACCCTATGTAACGCCATCAGATANGCAGAACAAAAACAAATAAAACTGAGGATTATTTTTATTTTCAAGGCATTTCTGCATTGATAACACAGAGTGGTTTGGATTTCTACGCTTGAGTGAGACACATGGGAAAACAACAAGTCAGCAATTTTGTTTCCTGGAACATGTGCCCTCACTGTTTCACGTGCTGCACTACCATGCTTTTCTACTGTTCAAGTGTTCTCTGTTAGTTCGCCTTGGACTTGGCGTATTTTCTCGAAAATGGAACTCAATCTTCGAACACACACTCGTAACGGACAATTTGATCAGGGCTCTTGCGCTTTTCTTGAACAAGGACGAGCCGCCCTTGTTTAATTATTGCAATAACTTATTTTCCTGTCACTGGTTGAGCATGTCACTGGTTAAACCAGTGGTTCTCAAACTTTTCTGCACGTTGACCCCCAATTAAAGTATTCATTTTTCTGTAGACCCCGTGGCCTAGCCCAAAACTTACGAATACAAGGAATTCTTCTCCGTCCTACTGTGTAGCATACTGCTGTACTACCACTACCAGTCTAACAACTGCCGAACTGCGATACTTGTACTACAATATTGTTTGTGACTTAACAAAGAGAACAGTTTTTTAATGTCATCACAATGGATGATTCAATCAAAAACTATTCGAATCGAATGTACTTTTAAACTATTGTAGCTGAGATTTGATCAGCCTTCTTAATTTTGTTTGATTTGTTGAAAAACGCCGTTTGGATTCCTTGCCTAATTAACAATAATTTTGAATTCGAGGCTTCATTCCTCCAGTACACCCCAGCAGGTATTCTTGGCCCCTTGGTCATTCAGTGACGCCATTCGACCCCTTGACTATTTATCGACCCCTTGGATGGTGCAATTGACCCCTGGGGTCCATATCGACCACTTTGAGAACCACTGGGTTAAACCTTTAAGAATAAACTCTGCTCAAAATTTCCAGCAGTTGTGAGAGTTTATAACAAAATTTATGTACAGAGCTTAATGCCTACCAAGAATCACACGAAACGAGGTGATTTTTGGAAGGTTTGATTTTTTTGTTGTGTAACGCATTCGTTTTGCATTTTCTGTAGGGTGTTTGGAAGACATCGACCTTGTATTACTTCTTGATGGGTCCGGGTCAGTTAATGAGACTAATTTTGATTTGGTAAAAGGCTGGGTAAAACGTTTCGCTAAAGACATGAACATTGAACAACGGCATGTCCAGATTGGTGTGGTAAGTTTTAAGATGTACCTAGTTGTGACATTGAAAGAAGCTGGTAAGCGACAATATCATTTGCAAAAATTTAATAACATGCCAAACAACCTGAATCAAAAATCGCGCTTTCATACTTTATTAAACATATTTCAACAATCTTGGCTGTTTGAGAATTAAAACACGTCAAGCTGATGCTACGTTTTTTATGCCTAAGTACGAGATTTTTATTGTGCTATGACATCGTGTGAATTAGTTTGCTCCTGATTTGTTTCTTTTGTTTGTGTATAAGACAAATGGTTTTGGAATCTGCACTTCTTTTGGCCTACGTATTTACCG
>JGI24159J19872_10014499_pt1 | contig 10190 bp, 4 predicted proteins | sample Ectturendosymbi4_FD_19872 | JGI IMG/M metagenome (IMG submission 19872) | reverse complement strand
CGAGCTTGTTTCAAAGAACAAGAAGTTGTTGGAGCAGATAATCTCTGGCGATAAATACAAACAATGATTTGACACTTCTCGTTTTAATACAAAATTTTTTTTTGAAAAAAAGTTTGATTCTTTTTCGGTAGAAAAATCGTATTTTTTCCAATCGTCCTTATTTTTGGTTCAAGATCGATGGAAGCCCTGAGTATACTGCACAACACTGCTGTGACAAAACAATGGACGGCAAAATGGCCTTATATCGCTAATGTTGGTTTCCGAAGTGTGCAAAATCATGGTGAATGAAGTTACTTTCATAGGTTTTATGGGGGGCGCTCGCCCCAATCTACCCCCTGGATCCGCCCCTGTGTGTACATCTATTCCAAACAACTACACCCGTAGATGGGAGATCACCAGGAACTTGAACTCCCATCTTTGGATTCCAAGGTTTTAAGTGACTTTCGTCAATAATAATTCTATTCGCAAATATCATAGAGAGAACGAAAACGGACACTTTTCCTCATAAAAGCATTGTCCCAACTCCAGAAAACATCATGGCGAAAATAAACCAATTTCTGTGGGTTTCTTTTTCAATGTATTTCAGCCAACTTTTGAATTTGTGCCCATTTTTTTCCAAAGCTTTCAGTATTTTCTCCGCAGATAGCTATGTTAATACCCCCCTTATTCCGCGTTGTAGCAAACGGTAACGAGGTTCCGCCAGGTTGTCATCCGCTGTTTTTGTTGTAACGTTTTTTACGCCTCATTTTCCATTCGAACAATTGTGACCCACATTAATTTGTGATCATCCTTCTAGTTTGAAAATGGCTAACAATTCTATTGTTTAGGAGGGTTTCTACAAAAAAGGTTAAGATGTATGTGAAGTGTGGAGAGATCTTTGCGAATGAGTTACACGTGTCTTTCAGTAAAGTAGATTCGTTTTTGCAACCAAGGAATAAAAACAGTGGGTGTTGGGGCCCGAGACGGGTGTGTGCTGTCACTACGTCTTTTCATGATCTGTGTCAGTTGGATAGGCGAATCGATAAGGGTGCCAGTGTTGAAAGCTGTAAGATGAACCGTTTGCTTTTTGTGGGAGATTTGGTTCTGCTGACGTAGTCTAAGTAGAGTCTCAGCATGTACCTGATGGGTTTGCAGTTGCGTAAGACCAAGCTGAAATGAAAATTAACATTGAAATGTCCGCTGTATTATGTCTCTTCAGAAATTGAAGCCAATGTATGGAACGGTTAGTGGCAGTACACTAAAACAGGTCGAGACTTCCAAGTACCTCTGGGTAGTATTTACGAACGACTGAAACTAGAAGAAGGATATTGGATTGGTGAAGCAAACGCAGCATTGCGTGAGCTTTCTCATTCCGCGACCGCAAAACTGGAGATTTTAAAAACGTAAAGCTGTCAGTTAAATTCTTAAATCGATCTTTATTCTGATCTCTACTCATGGTCACGAATCTTGGATAATAACTGAAAGATTGCAATCTCAAGTACAAACGGCAAAGATGGGATCGTAAAGTGTTCCCGGCATGGCACTTCATGACAAAGTGTGTGCAAATTTGAAAGTTGTAAGTCCTAAAGATCGAGTTAGTACAACTCCGAATAGAGAGATCCTAGCCACTAGGCCTGCAATCAGAGAGGGGGCATCCTGGCAATTGCCCTCGGCATTTTCAAAAACTTTCAGTTGTAAGGTACAGAAACAAGTTACAATCATTTTTCCCGCCCGGAGAACAGTACAACAACAATTTACAATCATTTTGCCAACCAGAAAATATCAGGTGGTTACGGCCCTGCCAGCCCTGATGGTTCGTCCACATGACCAGAATACATTTGACCCAAATGAAAGGGGCCTAGAGGTAGTCGCCGACCAAGCAGCGTGATTTTATCTCTGACCTTGCTTGGTCCCGTCTTAATGTGGACTCAGCACAATCAGAGATTACTGAAATCCGAGAGGTAGTTCGTGACCTCCCAGAGCTGCTGCCCCTGTAGCCCTCCAAACCGGTGTGATAAAGTTGAAAAGACGAAAACACAAATGCTAGTTTTTTCAATTATTGTGTCGGTGCATCATCGTTTGTATGTCCACAAATTGAGTAAAGATCCTTTGTACATTGAGCTTGGTTGAAACTAGGGAACTGCGGCGTTCAATGCTTTTCAGAAATGATAATGTTGCAAAAATCGGCTGAAATAGGCCTACAACTTTTTTCATTTAATGTAAGACATTTAAAACCAAATTTCACTTACCAATTTTTCTATTTTCAAGTCTATGGCAACTTGGTAGAGGAAAATGTAATGTATCGACAGCTACAGAAAATTTGTAGGGAGAACGTTTGTGACGTAGACGTTTTTCGGGTAAATTTAGGAAAATTCTGACAAAATGGATGTACACTAGACTGTTGAAGAACATTTTCAGAAGCCAGCTGCCTCAGTATTATTGAGCATCTACCTCAGAATTCTGCCGTTCGTTCTATTCACATTCCAGCTGTTGCTGTCAACAACGAACCTCCCAGCTAGCTGAGGTAGGCGTAAAGCTGCTTCCTTCTCTGAAGACATATATGTGGCATGTATCATATTATCTACATTATGACTATTCCATGAGTCTCACAACACTGTCTGTTCCACTGCACATATATGCAACAAACCGTGTCCGTTCATAACAGACCCGATCAAAGCAGACGACGTTCTTAACAGACCTGTTCATAATAGACCACGTTCATAACAGACCCGTTCATAATAGACCCGTTCATAGCAGACCACATTCATAACGGACCCGTTCAAAACACACCACGTTCTTAAGAGAGCCGCTATGAACATAGACGTGATAATTATATTTCCGGACAATTCTACGATAGTCTGAGCGTAGTGTATGTAGGCTACGAGTGGATTCCGCAGTTCATCCTTCTTGGTAAATAGTTCTGTGGTGAAGCGATCGTAAAGCAGAGGAAAGGAGTCGTGTGCACTGTCGTTCTTATTGGAGTGAATCGTTGTTCTTGTTAAAGTGTTGGAGAGACGTGAAGAACTGTTCTGCTTAATTGCGAGTGGAGATAATAACAAGAAAAGCTTTTTCTGATTATCAACATAACCCTTCATCATCTGGAAGAAAAGGAAATGTAATAATGCCTGCGCTAGTTCTGGTTTCACTTGCATCTGGAAAACTTTGGGTTTGCAAAAGTGTCAATGTATATGTTTTGTGAAACTGTTTTCTCCAACGCAAATTTAAAGCCGTCTAAGGTGCAAGAACACTTCGACAACCGACATGGCGGGGCCAAATGTTGTGGAACATGACTAAAAATCTTTGCCACTTAAAAAAGCCTGTTATCATTGTCGAACAACCTTCAAAAAAATTTGGTTTTGTATCTGTTGGAAAACCACAGATTCAGTTGTAAACCTAAAGTTTTAAACCTAACACCTAAGCCTAACCGCTAAACCTAAAGCCCAAACGTAAAGCAAAACGCAAAATATGAAGAGAAAAGTGTGGATACTTGTGCAACAACTGCTACCAAAACGAAAGTCCCAAAGCTGAGAACCGAACCGAAAAGTATTGCCATACAAGCTCTGAAACATATCTGTTAGGCTACGAGGTAGCTGCCGTCTGATAAACTCAGCATTTCATCCGAGCCGCGTCATGCCAGGCGGTCCGTAGTTACTACCTTGACGCAGAAACAAGCAGTATTTCCAGCGTTTTCATCGTGCGAGGTTCGCTCAGATCAAATGCGTAAAATCGGCATCCATTACATCTACCCACTTACCCACACTCAGAAAAAACTTGAGAATCGATGCTGAATCAAGATGTGGATGTCTGTACTGAAACCAGACACTTTGGGGAAAATCCGAAAAACGTCCGATAAACGTAAGCAAAAAACAACAACCTGATGTTATAGGAAACCTGATGTTATTGCAGAAGAGCTTATTAAACCACGTGTAAGTCTAATACATTTATGTCAAAAAATCAATGTGAAATTTTTTGAACAACCAAAAGAATATGCAACATCATTGGCGTCGGAAAGCGGGTGAAGGGGAGGCCAAGGCCCCCTGGATTTTGAAATTTCTTGTATTCACATTGTAGCAGAAAAACAATATTTCTCGTAGTTTCGAGTTGGCAAAATGAAATTTCACCCCTCTTGGCCTCCCCTTGAAAACTGCTTTTGGCCACCACCTGGAAATATCCACTATTGCCCCCACTGGAAACAATCCTTCTGACGCCCATGTGAGGATTTCATAGTCGTTGGTATTTTGTGGGCAAGGGCGGATCCAGCCAGTAAGTTTAGGAGGGGCGATTTCATTCATATTTGGTAGTCAAGTCTCATAACAGGTTCGCTGCTGTAAGAGTTATGACGTATACTTCACAATACTGCTGTGACAAAACAATGGACGGAAAAATGGCTCTATATCGGGATTGTTGTTTTCCGAATTGTAAAAATAATGGTGAATAAACTTACTTTCGTAGGTTTTACGGGGGGGGGGCGATCGCCCCAATCGCCTAGAAGACCTACATGTACTACGAATGCTTGTTAAGCTAACGCGAGAATCAAAAAACTAAAATCGATCTTGGTCGGTGTACCTCTTCGACTTGTTCCTGAGATCTCCTCACTGAAACGTGCAACGTCTTGAAGCCTATTAAAATGGCATAATAGCCACAATGTGAAAAGAAATGTCCACGACGAAAGAAAACATGTACAATGTTTCCTCATTTTAATTCACTCAAACCCTGCAAGATCACGTTGCCAGAAATGTTACAGTGTTTTAGCAATTTGTTAGTGTTTACAAATACCAACCAGGGCCGTTGTCAGATGTCATTCGTAAGTTTGTTCAAGGGGATTTGTGCTGCAGAAAAATCGTTTAATTTCCATAATGATAACACAAGATACGCTATACGCCCTCAGCATTTTAGGTTTGTGCAAATGTATAGCCAAAACTCTCTCCAAGTGACACTGCTGTAGGCATAAATGCATCCTGACTGTAGGAACATTCTCATGCAGGTCACCAAGGTTCACGATTTAATAAATAAAGATTTGAAACAGGTGAATGTGGTGAATGAGTTAAAATTTGCAAAACTGCTTGATACAAAAATGGCAAAGACAAGGTCAAAAGCAAGCGACGTGGAAGATATGAATTCAGATTTTATTGAAATTAAATCAACGGCAAGCGGCATTCCGGACAAGCTGGTGGGACTTGAATCTACTGTAAATTTTAAAAAGTTCAAAGCCAAAATTTAAAGTTAAAACAAGAAAACCAAAATTTGAAATCCTTATGCACATTGAATATGGCCGAACTGATTATTTGGACCAATACAGCAGAAGTGCCAAATGTCAGAATCTTTGGAAAAGGCCTACCAGAGGGTTAGACAGTCGAGACCGAAGGAAAAAGACAACTTCTACAACTAGCTGGGCAACTGATCATTACTCTACAAACATAAGACCTGTCCACAGATTGGATAAAAATAATAAATCCAAAGGAACCAAGCCCACAGGAAGTAATTGCGCATTTTGTTTCATGTCGCAAAAGACAAGGTATTCACAGAGAAAAGAAAGTTAAAAGGTATAACAAGTGCTAGATACAAACTCCACATCTATTTGCAAAATTATCTCAACATACAAGATACTTATGTTCTGAATGGAGCTATTAAAGTATCACATACTGTAAAAACACATAGCAAAACATAAAAATAACGGATCATCAGTTCCAACTAAACATTTCTATCAACTGGGAAGAGTTGAGAGTAAAATTTGTAGTAGATTTGCATGATGAGTAAAGTCAACACGAAACTCTGCGAAGTTTCATTATTTTCTAGTGTGAAGTTACGGTTTTGATCAACTCAGTATGCCTACAAAACTTTCTTCCGCGATTTCCTGAAACCAACTCTACAGAAACAACCAAACATTAATAGCTTGTGACTTGTGTGGGAGCTAGATGTATTTTCACTTAGTTGATATGGGTCTGTCTACATTTAATTCATTAGTATCTAGCCTTGAACCACATATTGCTGTCACTACATCGTCACTGCGCTGGTTTTAGACCTTTGAGATGTGACGGTGCGCGTTGGTTCGGGTCAGGATATCCTGTTTTGCGCATGACAAACAAGGTGTGGGTGAGGATCGTCAAACAAATGTCAGCACCAGACAGTAAGAAATCAAAGCGCCTGAGGCACATAAGATTACATTTTTGTCGGCGAATGCATTCTAATTATCTTGTTTAACCGGATTTTCAAGTTTAGTCTCGCTTGGCTTCACCAGGTTTCAAACAATCTGCAAAGCTGAGTTTGAAGGGATTCTCTCTGCGTATCGTCGAGAATTTAAGGCTTGAGGTTTGCTGCGGTAAAGATATTACTTTAAGCGTACCGCGACCCGCTATAACTGTTAATTCATCGCTACTTTGCCGGAAGCTAGTCCTTCAGTAATTGGCCCCAGTTTTGTTTTTCAGCTTTCCTATGAGGCCACGTTCACAGCAACAGCATGGGTTTGAATCTCCAGTTCGTGTGCTTTTCTTAGTATTTCATCATTTCACCCGTAAGCCTTTGCTTTTAATTTTCATGACTGAAGCTGCGTAAAATAGCCTATATGTGAAACCAATTTTCTAAAAATAACAGACCCGAAATAATATGCCTAAAAAACTTTAATCCTGAACCATTTCATCTTGACCTTGGAGAAAACGTGACCAAGCTCTCTTCTGACAATCAAGACATCAACCACGCGTCTGACGAGTTTCTCACAATTTTTTATACTACACTGACCCATCATGCATTTGTATCAGGAAAGAATAGCACGCGTTTAAAAAAAACTTTGGCTCACTAAAGGCATTTTAAAGTCAATTGGAACCAGGAATAAAATGTTCAAACAACAAATTAAAAGCAGCAGGCCAATCACTGTCTATCGAAAGGAATTCTTTCCCAGCAACGAATGAGACAATAAGATCTTACAGAATATATATTTCGGATAAGAAGTAGGCATCACCTGCTCTTATTCAAATAAAATCTGGGCTAATCCTTGCATAATTCACCATGACATGACAAAATTTATCGAACAAATTCGAGCTACTGAAAGAATTACTTGTCAACAAAAATTTGTTATATTGATACAAATACTTGGTTTCACTTAATTTTGGGGTGCTTAATTCAAATCTGACCTTCGTTTGTTTCTGTAAGCTAAAATTTTTGTGGAATTCACGATTTTTAATTTTTTGTGCAAGGCAAAATTTTGCAAAGCGACCTTTTTAACAGAGTGGATTTATGGCTAGCACATGAAAAACAGCCCAAACATATCAGCATGTAACAGTGCAGTGTGTACTACCATTAGAGAAAGAAAGTGCAGATAAATGTTACACGAAATAATGAAAACGTACAAAGATTGTCACCAAGCAAAACGTTGATATAAACAATGAACAATACTTTCATATGAATGCCATTGAAAAAGTGTAGACAATCAGCTCAGCCACGCATAGGCGGATCCAAGGGAGCGTTAACGGGGCTGAACCCCCGCCTAAATTTTTTCAGATACGTTTTTTGATCGATGGTTCCCGACACAGAAACGCCCATTGGGGTGATTTTTTTATATATCCTTTAAATAAACCACTTCTTGCACAGGGATGGGGACGAAAATATTAAATGCAACACTTATTTTCCTGAATTTGGGCAGTCCGAATGTGTTTATTTCACTGTAAATGAAAACAAGTTTTTATATAAAAAATATGGTCCCAATGTTATATAAATACGTATGTGTTTACATGAAGTATTTACATTACATATACGTTATATAAAACGCACGTATATAGGCGTGGCCAGGGGAGGAATGACCCCTCCAAATTTTTAGAATATCTAGTCGTTTTGTGCTTTGAGAGGCAGTATCTCAAACAAAATACTATTGCTCGTCCAAAATCAAACATTTTGACCTACTCAAAATTTTGGGCTGGCCATACTACTGTACACGTTAAGTTTCCAAATTCTTGTTTCATTTGGATAAGACTGGGCTTTTTGTGTATAAAAGATGAATAAGCAGCAGACTCAGAACGGTCGCTAGAAAGTTTTCAATATGGGGTTTTGTGTTTGTCCGGGGGGGATTGACAATCTAAAAATTGACAAAAGGTCTATTGATTTATAGTGTTTCATGTTTCAATTTGGGGGGCTTGGAGCTTTGTTTGGGAGGGATAAGCCCACCAAAGTACCCCGTGGCGACTGGACTGAGCAGACTGTGGACAAAAGTTGAATAAGCTGCAGATCATACTATTGTTTCCTGCAAGCTTTTATGAATGAGTGCAACTCATATTATTACTGTAGATAAGCGAAGGCATTAAAATTACGCCACAACGAACTTACATTAAAATTACGCCACAACGCAGTTAACTACAGGCTACAAAGGTTAGAGCTCTTAGTGCCGGGTAAATTTCAAAACAGCAAACCTTACCGTAAAACGTAGCCTACACGTCAATGAAGCGCGTTAGATCAGCTGCAGACTATGCTAAAGATGACTAGGCCACTGATTAGCATCAGACCTGCCAGCAGGGGTGTAGTGAGGTGGGAACGCGTGGGGACTGCGTTCCCACATCTTTTTGCACTAGTAGTAGTAACGTTGCTTGAAGATTTAGATTTTTCATTTCAATTTCTACGTGTAGCGCCTGGAGTAGCATAAATGAATAAATGACAAGTTCTCCCGTGTATAGCACCGTAGCACTACAGTGAAACAGGAAGATCCAGTGTGGAAACACGTGTATACGAATCGATCTTTCCTTATGTTTGGTGTGGGAACGGCGTTCCCACACCTCTGTTTTTAGAAATACACCCCTACCTGCCAGCAACGATTTTTGGACAAAAGTTCAGCTCAGAAGGAAATCAGATGCTTTTTTATCGACGAAAATTCTGCTGTCTCTAATAAATTTTTTCAACCTACTGTACAGCATTGCTAAAATTGCGTTACCGGGACATAGCCGCGTACAAAAAATTGAATGGATGAGAATTTTACCATTGACTCGCTGCAACTTCACGCTTCCCTCTGTTACGTGGAAAGATATTGTCTGATCTTTTTCAGTGCCCTTGTGATAAGCACCTTCCAGGGAAAAGTGGCAGCATAATTATTGCTTTCGAGTTTTTTGGTATGTTTGTCTCTCGGCATACCCAAGCGTTTTTTAGGTGGGAGGGAAAGCTGTGCTTGTTTTAATAACATGCCTTTTTTCGACCTTCAAGTTGTTTTCAGTTGTCAAATGACTTCGATAATCAACAGCATTTTGTTTTGAACAGTTTGTTATTGATAGTTTGCCACTGACGGGCAGGTATCTTTGTAAATAAATGTCTTCATTTTGGCTAGACAATCGTGATATGTAATGTGCAGGGCGTAACGAGGTTAGATGGCGCCTGGGGCAAGAAACACGTTTGCCGCCCCCATTTTCGAACCTGAGGTCTTTCAGAAGCAAATGTACTGCTTTGAAAAAAGTGCATATGACACTGTTGTGACTTTTTGGCCCCCACAGTGATTGGGCGCCAGGGGAATTGTGCCCCCTTGCTCTCCCTCGTTACGTCTCTCGGGTTATGCAATAAAAACCGGAAAATTTTCCGAAAAATTCATTTTCAAGTCCGAACGTCATGAACTTCTATTCCATGAACATCTGCAATGTTCGAGCACAATACGGCATAGATCTTGCACAAACTGCCAACAAAATTTACTGGTGGCATTTCAGGTTTCTTCGTGTAGTTTTTGTGTCACTTCTAATCCTGCCCCACGCGTTTTTTCGGCGTGGACCTGTGTTTGTTTTGCTAATATGAAAATTTTTCCGACATTCAACGAGTTACTTTTTTAAGGTTAGATAAGTTTGAGATAATTTCGGAATTGATTTGAAAGCCGCTTCTGCTCCGGAAACGTCCCAGTAAGCCTGGGTAATGGTGAAATGCGATTTAGCCAAAATGTGTATGGTCATTAACCGTGTATGAGCAGTTGGGTCTTCACTGATATGCAGTCAGTACCAGGGATGTGGAAGCGGAAGCTGGCAGCGGAAGCGATCCTTTTTCTGTGGAAACGGAAGCGGAAGCGCGAAAATCCTACCGCTTGCGCTTCGACATACGTTATTTAACTTGGAGCATAGGCGTACGAGGCGGGAGGGCAGGGGGGGGCGGCCGCCCCCCCCGGGCTTGAAAAATTTCAGGGCAAACTTTGTTTTCAGGGCAACCGCAAGTTCCTCAAAAATCCTGAATAATAAAATATATTTCAGTACAGTGAAAAATTC
>JGI24159J19872_10014498_pt1 | contig 10191 bp, 6 predicted proteins | sample Ectturendosymbi4_FD_19872 | JGI IMG/M metagenome (IMG submission 19872) | reverse complement strand
TGAAACAACACTGAGCACCATTTTGTCACTTATTGGGCAACATATCAGCATGTTGGTCGCCAATTTATAGCAAAAAAAGGAAGCTGCAACAAGTCTGCAGGTGGTGACATGGTTCGGATAAAATGCTGAGTTTGCCTTGCCACTTTAATGGTACCATCATGGTAGTTCTGATTGTACGTTTATGTCCACTGTGCAAATGGTTTTCAGTTCAAGTTTCACCGTGATCATGTGCATTTCATTTTGGTATAAGCCTATTGGTTGCACACTGCATGCAACCTGCTTTTTTTCCTTTCTTTGAAAGTTTCCACAGTTTTGTGTCCAGATTTACAGCTTGGGTTTTAGGTTTACAGTTTAGATTTAGGGTTAGGCTTATGTTGAGGGTTAAGTTTAGGGGTTATGTTTAGGTTTAGGGGTTAGGTTTAAGGTTTAACTTAGGGGCAAACTTTAAGGTAGGGGTTAGGTTTAGGGTTTGAGGTTTGGTGGTTAGCATCACATTATGGACGATTATGTTTATTAAATTGAAAGTCTACTGGCGGACCTACAGCTACTAAATGTCCACTGGCTGACCTACAGCCACTGAAGATCCACTGGCGGACCCACAGCCACTGAAGATCCACTGGCGGACCTATAGCCAATGAAGGTCCGCTGGCGCACCTATTGCCACTGAAGGTCCGCTGGCGGACCTATAGCCACTGCAGGTCCACTGGCCGACCTGTAGCCACTGAAGGTCCACTGGCGGACCTATAGACACTGAAGATCCACTTGTGAACCTATAGCCAAAAATATATAAGAAAAGTTTGAAATTTGTATGACTCGACATTGACTCGAGCTTGTAAATCAATGACTCGAAGTGTCTCGTCCGTTCTTGTGACTCGACTCTGACCCGACCAAGTCATGACTGAACTCTGACTCGACTCGACAAAATTTCAGATTACTCTGACTCGACTCTGACTCGAAGGGCTCGTGACTCTGACTCGACAAAAATGACTCGGGCACATCACTGCAGAACATTAGCAGAACTGTAAAATGGAAAGAAGAGCAACACAACATTTCTTTGTTAGATTTTGAAACAATGCAAAAACAAAAAAATTTTCGCCTAATTAGCGAGCAGACCGCAGCGACCCGGAATGGTGTCACTGCTAAAAAATTGTTAGCGGACTGTTTCAAAACCTTTAGCGGACTGCCCTGAGACTGAACTGTTAGTGGCCCGTGCCATCTGTAGCACTAAAACTATCATTAACGCTGAAATGCTTGTTGCTCCCACCCAGGGTCACACTATAATGCCATATGACAATGCTGACGGTGGCAGAGATGAGCATTGGGCTGGATTTGGGTTGGACTGGGCCGGACTATAGCAAATTTCGTTGAATTTGGATTGGATGCGGACTGCAAAATTACTTCAAAATTTAGGATCCGCACTCGATTTGGACTGAGTTAATGGAAAAAAGCGGAATTTTTGTTGTGAAAGACAGCATTTTTCAAATGTTTGGACGTCATTTGGACTTGGACTCCACACTTAAAAAAATTTTTGAACTGGTTAGACTTGGTGGACTGAGTTTTAAAAAATCAGGGCTGGATCTGGATCGCAAACTATGACAGTCCGCTTATCGCTGGATGGTAGTCAGAAGAAAACTAGTTTCAATCATTTCCATCCTGTTTAACCACCACAAGCATCACTATAGCTCCTTCAAAAACGTTGATTGGCTCCTGGACTGACATTAGCGTTGACGCCGGATCCGGCTTCTGGCAGCACATAAATCTTTGATTCAGGATCCGGCTACTGCTCCGTGATCATCCCTGCTAGTTAAATCAGTTTTTCTGATAAATGTTGATGGAGGACCGGACCAAAATCCAAGATACGGAAACGTTGTAAAAAAGGTCGGTATTCATCTCTTTGCCAGTCATTTAACCTTGATGCTTTGTTGATCACAGCAAACTCCCCTGGACGAATCACAAATTTTAACTTTTCCATCCGTGTTCGTGGCGTTGAATAGAGGGGACTATCTTTTACAGCTCGGCTGCAAAATTTGGTTCCGTAGCCTGCCGTATGACTTCAACTGTCCTGCGGTCCAGAAAGTTTTGCGTAGCTCAATGCAAAACGTGTTAGACCTATACATATTTTGCTTCAGCGGAGATACTGCGAAAATACGCGGCTATGTACAAGCGACAAACAGTGCAAATCAAATTAGTACGGCAGGTAAGAGTGGATGCCCGCCGAGAATACGAGATGGTGATCAAGTCCGCAACCAGAAGGTGAACAAACGGGCAATTTCCCCCTCGAATTTTTCAAAAAAAAACTTGCTAAGTTGTTAAACACAAGTAACCACACAATCTCCACGAAAATTGTGCAACAAAAATTTGCAATCATTTTGCCTCCCCTTGAAAATATTAGCTGCTGAGCGGCCTTGATGATGATGAATAATCTTAAATTCTGAAAAAGTTGGAAAGTGCTGAATGGCAAGAAGTTCATTGGGATCTTACAGAGCAAATTGTTTTACAGGATATTCCTGCGAATCTAGTCCCTGTGTAGCCTATACTGTATCTGATCACTAGGGTAACCAAAAGTCAATAAATTCAATTTTTTTCTGACTTTTTTAAAGTTTATGAAACGTCTACAAACCAAATTTCACACTGATACAATGAGTGATTCCAAAATATTAAGGTCAAAATAAGTCAAAATTTAACATCAGGTTAAATTTATCGTTACGTAAAAAATTTCTTGCAGCACGTTTTTTTTCTCTTTTTCGATATTTTGTTGAAGCTACAACAGCAGATGTTGACATGTTTTTACAAGTTGATTTGAAATTCTGACATAATATTGGATTTTTTTGCGATTTCTGGCGTTTCAGTTGCAAACGCATGAAATTGATAGGTCAAAATGAAGTCAAAATTTATAAATTACAGAGTGAAAATTTTAAGTTTTTTGGTCAACAATTTGGTTGCCCTACTGGTCACTTATACATGCCTTGGGGAAATGCGTCGAGCTAATCCTTAAACAAATTATGTTGCCTTGGCCAGCATCGGGCGTTTGATATAGTTTTACTAGGAAAAAAGACAGCGTAATTTTTTGGTTCGAGATGAGCAATGTTACGTCAGCTTTTCTGTTGATCTGAAAAAATGCTTGGAGTCAAACAGCATTGTGTGGGGTTTAGTTGCAATGTGGTCCTTGTCCAAGCAGTAGATCCAGACCCTAGGCAAGCGGTTGACTTATTTGATACAGGGCGTAGGCAGGTTTTAGGGTTTTTGGGGAAAAATACACTTTTAGGGGGGCAAGATTCTTGTTTTTATTATTTGTTTGAAAGAAATTTTTCTGGACACAACAAAATTTGGGTGACACAAAAAATTTGGGAGGGAATTTCCCCTGGGTTGATATATCTTCGCTTTTATCTTTTGTTGGTGTACGTTTTTATTTCAATTTCGATATGCTTTGTTTCTCCTGGAGACAAACATTCTCCGCTGTTGTTATTAGACCGATATTCAGAGGTTAGGGCTGTCATTATCTCACCAGCCACAAAGACGCATTTCTGCGACAATCAACATTAAGTAATTTTAACTTGTGCTCAAAACAAGTTCACTTCAGTTTTGTTATAGGCTACTCGCTTTTGTAGCCTAGTCCTTTCGGAGTGTCACGAGTGGTCTGCGGCGCCCATCTCCATTTGCTTGCGCTGTGGGCCAGGCAGCTTCTTTCGCATGATCCAACCGAGAATCGAACCCAGCCAACCAGATTTTGTGGCGGTTGCTCCATGATCGAAAATTTAACTGCATTAACCCAGTTACATCTTACCTTTGTTGTGGATAATTTTTTTGTGTTCTCTTGCAGAACTAACGTAGCCGAGTAGGCTATGCATCACAAATGAGCCGAGCAACTTGCGGCCATGTGTCAAAAATGATCTAAAACAGAAACCAGCACCGTTCTCAGTGGAAAAAATCGCAGAAAACTCGCCTCACCGAAGATGTTAAAGTTTCTGCCAACAGGTTACCTTTCACCTTCATACTTGTAGGAATGTGGGTGTTGCAGCATAAATGCTTTGCGTTTCGTTACTTTGGTTCATTGTCTGTGTCATATGTTCTAGAACTACATGTTGCTATATTATGGCAGCTATAGCGATGGTGAGCAAGAAAGGAGGGAGGANTTAGTTAGTATAAAAGCAANAGTATTGCTGTTCAATCAGAAATATGTTGGAATTTAATGAATTTTTTATAAATGGCAATTTTTGGTGTACTAAATAATAGCGTAACTAACCCAAAGTTTTGGGGTCAAATATTGTGATTTCAAGCGAGTAACAATAGTTTGTTTGCGACACTGCCTTTCAAAGCACAAAATGACAAGATATGCAAGAAATGTTGGGGGGATACCCTCCCTGGCTACGCCTATGTTACTGAATGGAAGACATTATAAAGTGACTAAATATCAACCAGACAGAACAATCTGTAATGTGGAAAGTGTCTGTCGGGTGACGTGACAACCAAGTGGTTATTTTGACTGTTGCGAATGTGTTACTGATTTTGCATACTCGCAAATGGTTACACTGCATTGGAACTTGATGCGTTTTTACTAAAACGGTTAGTACGTAGACTTCAGTGATTGATTGGTGTGGCTTGTATTGTCTTCTGAAATGAGAATTCGATAGGGATTTATTTGCGTTAGAGGTTGAATCATGGGCGTCGGAAGGGGGCAGTGGGGACGTGACTCCCACCTGGATTTTGAAATTTGACATTTTCCTATTAATATTTTAGCAAAAAATGGTTGTTTTCTTAGTTTCGAGTAAGTAAAAAGAAATTTCACCAATTTTGTCCCATCCCTGGGAAAGCTTACGGGCTACCCCTGGAAAAAATCCTTCCGACCCTGTCAGCGCATTAGCAATCCACATGGCACGATAACCGTTGTATTGCGCTCGAAAGAGTTGGCACTCGGCACCGCTTGGCACCAAAACAGGGTCGACAGTGTTTACACTACAACTACAGGTACATAAGTCATCTACGCAGTCGTTGTGGCCACATCTGTCTCAACTGGTAGATTGAAGCGGACTCGGGATGCTTTGCGATCTGCTTGTGTAGCCATGCGCAAAATGTCACGTGACGGCATGGTTGAAGGAATGTTGAAGCGTCGTTTTTTCTGTATACGCAGCTCCGAGTCGATGACGTCCGGACCGTATGTGGTTTTCGTCCAATCATCGAAAAGGATTGCAGATTTATTGAAGCATCCCGGAGTGTTCCTGCAGGCGTTAATCATTAACGTATGGAAGACATAAATGTTCCAAATTGCACGACTGGAGAGCTAGAAAGACGCCTGGATGCAGTGACGTAGGATGCGGGGGTGCAGGGCGCACCACCAAAATTTTGATTTGTTAAAAATCCGAGCAAAATACCTGAAAATCTGGGCAAAGTTCCTAAAAATCCAGGCAAACCACCTGAAAATCTGGATGAATTCCCTGAAAATCCGGGAAAAATTGAGCCCAATGTTGTTTGATTTCAAAAAATGGCGCCCAACGTTTACAGAAAAACACACGAACACTTTTTTTTGGGGAGGTCACATCAAAATAGTTTTTTTGTGATCTTTGTGGGAGAAAATTCGTGGGCAAAAGTCGCACAAAAATTTTTCGGGCAGGTTTGGGAAAATTCGGGCAAAAATCCTTCGCACCCCCAAACATGTGCCTGCTCCTATACCTGGATGTACCGTTGAAAAACAATGGGCAAATGTCCAATTTGACTCGCTATGAGTTTTACTGTGCACAATTTTCAAAGTGGTCGATATCGACCCTCAGAGGTCAATTGAACCATCTACGGGGTCAAATAGGGGTCAATGAATACCTGCTGGGGTCTACTGGAGCCTCCAACTCAAAATTATTGTTAATCAGGCAAGGAATGCAAACGGCGTTTTTCAACAAATCAAACAAAATTAAGAGGGTTCAAATCTCAGCTACAGTAATTTTAAAGTGCATTCGATTCGAACAGTTTTTTCTTAAATCATCCATTGTGATGACATTATGAAAACTGTTCTTTTTGTTACGTCACAAACAATATTGTAGTAAATGTGTCGCAGTTCGGCAGTTGTTAGACTGGTAGTACAGCAGCAGTAGGCTGCGCAGTAGGACGGAGAACAATACAATTCCTTGTATTAGTAACTGTTGGGCTAGGCTACGGGGTCTACAAAAAAATGTATACTTTAATTGGGGGTCAACGTGCAGAAAAGATTGAGAACCACTGCTCTAGAGGTTTTCTGTAATCTTTCGAGGAATCTGCCGAATAAGCCCTGCTTGCACTTATCAGTATTCAAACAACTACTCTCCACTATGGGGTAAGCAAGAAATTTTTAATAGGAAATCGGCAAATTTTAATAGGAAATAGATTTCACGTAACACTACACATCTTCAGTCCTTAAACCTTATTCAAAAAGAAAATATTCGAATAATAATCATTCAAAATAAATTAAAGAAAAACGTACCGGATTCTTCGCCTGGTCGGGCTTTCAATATTTCGCAAGGGCATTTGCAACCATTCTTTGCTGTCGGTGTTCTCGCGTCCGAGAAACCTCTGCGCCGGTCTCACGTGTTCGCGCGTGTCGACGGCCAAGGCGCCCGCGTCGCAATTAAGCAAGAACTGAAAAGGAAAACGAGAAGCGCGCTTTGCTACCTTGTAACGAATGTGAAGACACCGGATAGTTTAATCCGATGAAAAAGTATTCTGTTACAAAACAATGCCTGTAAAGTGACGCAACAAAGGCCATTGTTTGGGCACCTCGTCTTCCTCTTGTTTCCGTCTTTCCGCTATTAAAAGCGGATCTTTAAGTTTGGCAGTCTTGGCGCGAAGGGCAAGAGGACTTTTGGGGTCATTTATGGAGAGGGGGTTGTACTCTTCTTTGGAATAAATGTCGAGAAACACGTCCCCCTGTCAAAAAAATACCAAAACGATACTAAGGGAAATGCAACGCAGTTTTTGTATTGTCCCACACGTGATTATTTCATCCGGGATACAAAAATAAACGATTCTGAACGACGTCACGATTAATGGCATCGATCGAATTGTTGTTCGTCGATTCCCTGCAGGACATAACAAGAGGTTCTTTACAAAACAACAAAGTTTCACTCGCAACTGGCTACGGCACTTGCTGATTGCGAAGGAAAACCAAACGGAATATGTGATAAGACTTGCGTTAGAACGTTATTTCTGAAAACTAATGACACGATTACTATTTTACTGAATTTCAAAATCACATGATATTTTACCGCACTGGGTTTGCCTCATCAAACTACGATTAGAGGCAACCGAATGTCTAATGCAGGGGTTTCCAACCTTTCTCTAACCATGTACCCCTTTAGCATTCCGTCAGATAAGCATGTACCACTTCAGCATTTCAAAAGCTATGCATGTACCCCTTCCATAATTTGACAGATGAACATGTACCCCTAAATATTCTTATGACAACATATTTTATCATGATTAATCACAGATACATTAAAAAATAAGCACATAACGGCTTTTCAAAATAATGTTTACTGCTGTGTATAAATTTTGGAAATAAAAGATATGTACCTATATATTTCTGTTCTATTGCTAACCGTAAATGTACCGCTTCAGATAGGCAAAAGTACCCCAGGTTGGGGACCTCTGGTCTGATCCATCTATGTCCAACCCAAATGGCTTACTGAGCCAAATATTATGTCACTATCTTAATCAGGGCTGCAAATTGAATGACATATTAATGAGGGTCGAACATTGAATGACTTACTTTGATCTTAGCAAACTAAATTCAGCTTAAGCTAATGTACTGAATGCGTTCGAATCCTAACTGCCATGTTAACAGACGCGATAAAGTGGCACTGAAGACCAGCTGCATCAAAAATGTCAAATTATCAAAACAAGGAAAGGTTGTCAGTTTACTGCAGTGAAAACCTAAGATGCGGATTGTGGCTTAGTTTCATCTAAAAAAAGAAACAAAGAATTGTTCCTTGGTCAGGTAACCTGAGCCAAAAAAGCCTAAACCTATCCCTCTATGACGTCACCTAGAAAAAACTCAATTCTAAAATTTCCCAAATTATTGTGATCGAAAGTACAAGTCTTACCGGATCTTTAGAGGGTCTGTACAGCTCTCTAGCTCAATCGCCTGGCAAGTTGTGGTCGAAAGTGTTGGCGCAATTTTTGCACAATTTTCTGTGCCAATATTTTGGCGTTGGTGCTTAAAGGCTTGAAGAAGAAATACACGTCGTGTTGGTCGCCGCTGACTTCGATTTCTCACTGAAGCTGATCTTCAGTTTCAGTGTCTCGTGACTTGGCATAACATTTTCTCCCCATGACTTTTCGTCTGAACCTGAGCCACGACGGGAGACAGTTGAACGGTTTAAAACCGGCATATGTTGACTTTAGAAAAAGGTTTGCAGGCTTATGCAACTGCAGTGCAATTTATTGATTGCGCCATATTAGAGTACCTGATCCAAACCCAGCATCTCTCTACGTAGTTTGTTGTCGAGGATCTCTTTGAGTATATGAGCAATTTGTTGCGGAGTACCTGTTGCGTGACTACCACTGTTTTGAAAATCAATCCGACTGTTCCTTTTGCACACACAAGATCGGCACTTCCCCGCACGTGAGATCGGCACAACACTAATTTTGCGGGCAGGCGTCTGATAGGCTAAGGTCGGGTGCGGGGTGGTAGAAAGTTAGTCAGCGCGAACTTACTTTCAAGTTACAGTAACGCAGGTAATTCAGGTGTTCTTTCCGGCGCTCACGATCGATAGGCGGGAATCCTCGTTCGATTTCCGCTTCGACCGATTTGCGCAAAGGAATGTAGACGTCTTCTTGCCACTGCTTGTAGAGCAGCTCTTTTCGACGCGTGTTCAGCATGTCGTGCTGCGTGACGACCTCTTCAACACCCTGCAATATATATGCTTGGGCTGAAGGTGGAACACGAACGAAAAGCAGAAAAGAGTCTTTCGTTGATGGGATTTTCACTCGCGTAGAGTCAGCACGAGTCGCATTCTGGTGCGCAAACGAAGCTGGACTTCGACAAGAAAACAAAAAACGGATTTAGCAGGAAGTGAGTGCGCAGCGGCGTCGGCCAAAATTTCACTAATTTGAACATCCCTGTGTGGTGATACAATCGGTGCAACCTGTACAATATTTGTTACGTAAACATGTGTCGATTGTCCTTAAAACTAGAAATTTAGAAGCCCTCGCGATTAAACTTTATGGTCGTTTTACAAACATTCGAATTCGTCTAAATATTGAACAAAACATGAAGGATCTTTAAATTTACACTCGATTGGGGCGGTGAAGAGCCTAGAAGAAATACAGAAAGCACCTTTGTGTGAGTTCAATTGAAGTGGCGAGTAGGCGACAACAATAGCAATTGAATCGCATAAGCGTTTTGTAAAAGCTACTTTTAGTTCAAGGGATCATCAAACAATTGCCAGAAGTATGTCACGGCTTAAAAGGCACGTTAGTAAATATTTTCTCTTTTAAATAACCAAACATTGACCGGCATATGAGAACTAACAACAATCAAACGCAGCTGGGGCATGGATATATCGCGTTCGTTCCCTTTAGCTACATAAGCGTGCGAGCCACGGCGTCTGCGTTTATGTTTCAACAACTCTTTGAGCCTTCATTTTTCTCACGCAGCTCAAGGCACAGCGCTAGTTCACGATAATAAAAATATTGATCGCAAACATAATTAAACCAAAACGAGATGATGAACGATTGACAATATACAAAAAGCCTTTCGTGGGTTCATTCCGCAACATGAAAGCAAAAATTCATAACTTGCTCCAATTCATATTGTACATTTGTTATGACATTTGCAAACAACAGAAGACAGTATACATGGGCTTTTGCGCAAAACTTTTATGGCTCTCAACCTGGGGCTCGCGAATCCCCAGGGGTTCACGGGAAGGCTTCCAGGGGTACTTGGATAGCAGTTGAGTTTTCCTGTGTTGCTATTTTAATACCCTGTACTAGAGGAAAATGCGTGCCGATTGAAAACTCCGCGTAGATTTTGCCTGATCTTGCGTTGTTGTGATACAACAACGTGAAATCCACGGCACTGCCAGCTGACCTGGGGGTTCGGGTTGATTGTTTTATGACTCGGGGGTAATTAACGGGAAAAAGGCTGAGAACTCCTGCTTTAAGGTTTTTCGTAACATTTTGTACCTTCACGAAGTTTTCTTCGTTGTTCAGCACAACAGTATAAAGCTG
>JGI24159J19872_10014496_pt1 | contig 10191 bp, 7 predicted proteins | sample Ectturendosymbi4_FD_19872 | JGI IMG/M metagenome (IMG submission 19872) | reverse complement strand
GTCAGCAATCTTATGTATTGCGACTGGTAATTTTAAGAAATGGAGATACTGCAAAATCTGACTATTTTTGTGATTTCTACGCTTTTTTCAAAACGAGGGGGTGTGGGCGTCACTTTATTTTTATGAAAATGGTGCCAGCTTCGCAAAAGCCTGGGAAACTATGCCATAGATCAGGGGTGTACAAGCTTTTGCTATTGCCGCCCGCATTGCTTTTATTTATATGAAGTACGGCCGTCAACTCGCACAACACACACTTACTACTATGATTAGCCGTTACTGCCAAGTGCCAACCAACACAAAACACATTCAAAAATAAATTGCGTATTGATTCTTTGTGACATCACCATCCAGATTGTTACGCATCGTGTCGACTGATTTTCTTGCCTTGCGTTTGTTTTGCTTCAATATACGCCAGCACGGCCGCCAAATCTTATTTTTAAAATTACATGTGGACGGCCGCAAATTTCATATTATCGAAGGCCGCAGGTTGTGCACCGTTGGTATTAACGTATGCTTTGTGAGCATAGTCTATAGCCCTGTGCTAGGCATAAGCAAACTAACCTACGTATGAAAAAGGATAACAAACCAGTTTCCAAGCTTTGCTCAGCTTTCCTCACCCCAGTGTAAACCAGCCTTAACTGCAGTGTTTAATATGAACGGTGACGTTTTCTGAAACTCTAAAAACCTAATGCACTTGGTGAAATTCCAATTTTGCATATTGTATATCAATTTCTTTCCATANAATTTGAAGGTAGGTTATTTGCAGTTCTTACGTAGTATTACCTGTATGNACATCATAACACAAGTAACAATTTCATGCGTGCTACATTCACTTCAGCTTGCAACAAAAATTTTCTAGCTCACATGAAACTCTTCAAAAAATTTCTCACTTCCTTCTGGACTACTAAGACTGGCTGAGAGATGACCTCCCGGATGATTCGCTGGCCCAGAGCTATTTGTAGTCCGCTGACGAATTAATGTGTCTGTTCAATGCAGCTAGCGTTATTGTGAAAGGTTCGCTATGTAATAGCGCAAGCCACTACATATGCAGAGGCAGTCAAAGGCATAACATCCCCGATGGTGTGGAAACCATCGGAAGCTTCCTTTGGCCTAATGGGTTGAGGCAAAGTAAAATAAAAGCTAGTCTTCACAATGTCAATGTCGTCCTGTCCATTTCTGTGATTTTAATGCATTCTGCCTGCAATAACCTACGGTGACATTTCAGACAACAACCCCACCTGCGGGCCGAATTTTTCCAGGCCCTAAGGCTATAGCCTTAGTAGCCAAATTGTTAATCCGGCATTGGGTATTGCAAATTTTCAGTGGTTGGTCAGCGAGTTGTCTAACACGTAGAACTTGACATATGCAGCTGAAGGCCGTGAACCAACCTGGTTATGTGCATTTGGTCCGGCATGCTGTATGGCTGCACACCCCTGCCTGAAACATCTCAGCTGACTGTCTGTCTTAAGTATCTATAATGACTATTGTGGCTTCTGCTTGTGAGTGGCTAGGCAATGTGTCGTAATCACAATCATCGATAAAGCCACATAGTTTGTAGGCTACTGCAGCTGTGTCGAGAAAATAAATTGATCGAGTTTTTGCTGTTTTCGCTTTTCTGTGATGGAATGGCGTCGTGGCACTTGTAACCATTTTGTTGGACTTTCATTACATGAGGGTGCATTCTCGTTTCATATTTAAAAATATCGTTGGACAAATTAGCATTTTTGGCAAAACCGGAAATTAGATCAGAACTAAAATTAGAGCACTGAAGCTTCTACCGAATCGGATTGGAATTAGAATTAGCGCCATTTCGCTCAAATTCATCGAATTAGAAAACTAGAATTATTTAGTTGTCCAAGTCTGCTCAGAGGATATCATGGGCTGGCTGGAAGTCACGTGAGTGATCTGAAACTCATTCACGAAACGCGCAAATTCCGAAGGCTTATATTGGGGTCCAATATCAGAAATGAAGATATCTAGCAATCCAAAACGGGAGAAATAGACTTGATATGATTGATTAAGGTTGTTGCAGTGGTAGAAAGTAGTGACGGGACTCCGATCCAACACGAGAAATAATCAACCACAACCAAACACTGCTTGCCGTTGAGCTCAAACAAATCGGAACCGACCGTTTCCCAGGGACGGGAAGGTCGCGAAAATGGGCAAAGGAGGCTCTCGCCTACTGACCATGTGTTCTGCGCGAAGAAAGCATTTTTTACCATTTCCTCCACAGAGTCCACCTCTAGCCTAAGACAAGGTTGCCAGACAATCGCCCTGGCCCGGGATCGACATTTGACTATTCTTAAATGGCCTTGATGGACTTTTTCCAGAATATCACGTCTCATTGAGGGAGTCATGACAAACCTATTGTCCCGTAGAAGTAATCCGTCATGAACTGATGACTCGTTTCTGAAAGGAAACAACGCTTTTGTCGACGGTGATAACTTTGACTTTTGGGGCCAGCCTTCTGTTACATGGCGCAATATGTTAGCGAGCACATGATCTTCGGCGAGCTTGGTTTTTATTTCAGCTATGCGTTTTAGTGTAGCCACCAAAGCATTGACTTCCATACACAGAAAGTGATCTGCAAGTTCAGCTTTCTCCTCCTCTGTGGCTGACGAGCGTCCACTGGCGCGCGCGAGAAAGTATCACCTGCAACTAAGGATTTGCCAGGCACATATACAATCTTGAAACAAAATCGCATCAATCGCAAGCGAAAATCCCTGAATTCGAGGAGGCAGTTCCGACAGTTCTTTTGAACCGAGCAATGAAACAAGTGGTTTATGACCAGTTTCAAATCTGAAATTGTGACCCCACTAAATAGTCAGAAAACCGCTCACAAGCCCACGTTCCAACCAAAGCTTCCTTTTCAGTTTGAACATAGTGTTTTTCTGTGTCGTTGAGCGAGCGTGAAGCAAACGCAGGGACGTAAAGACGGGGGCAAGGAAGGCACAATTCCCCGGGCGACGAATCACTATGGGGGCGCCAAATCACTGCGTGGGGCGCCGAAAAGTCCCAACATTGTCACAAGTACTTTCTTAACTATAGTAAATGCGCTTACGAAAGACCTGATTCGAACATGGGGCCGCCAAACTTGCTTCTTGCGCCGGGAGCCATCTAACTTCGTTAAGCCCCTGAGCAAACGTATCAGGTTTCCACTCGCCTAAGCAGGGCCGGCCCTAGCAGGGGGCTGGGTCCAATGCAAGACCTAGGCGCGGGGCCCCTCTGAGCAGTAGTTTTATGACGTCATCGTGTTCGGTCAACCGTGCTATACGACCATGGTAGAGCGCACATATAACGTCTTAGCATTAGAATTGAAAATGTTTGCTAACGTTCGATAAATAGAAGAAATTCATCGCTAGATCTAGCAAGAGAGTTGTTTGTAAATAATGAGATTTATAAGCTCTTGTACTGAATTCTCGATCGCAAGGGATATCTGGAAAAAAATGAACAATCTACCTAAACACCATGGCGCGGAGCCCCAGAGGTGCGGGGCCCCAGAGCCGCGGGGCCCAATGCAGCCGCATCGGTTGCATCGGCTTAAGGCCGGCCCTGCGCCTAATCCTTGTTTTTGCAGGAGCACACTTCCTTTGCCAGCGTGGTCCAACTACTTTCAAACTACGGGACTTTTTTCAAAAACATGACAGCTCGCCGGCCACTTCCAATCAAATTATATATACAACAACAGATTTACTACATTTAAAACTAAAAAAAGGAAGATAAGTGAGTGCGCCATTGAAATTATTACACAATAGCAAATAGCAATTTATTACAAATCTCTATCAGTGGGATGCCTGTGGTCGAGGCTTCTCTGACACTATCGTTCCTTTATGAATACCAGTGTCAGTGGTGCAAGTCGGAAATTATCGTCCAGTGTTTTGTCTGCCATTCGATTTCTTTTTTTGGATTTGACTTGCTTCATCGAAGAAAATATACTCGAACACAAATATGTGTATCCAAACATTTTTAGTGCGAAATTTTTCAGTTTGGGAAATACATCTTTGCTGACTAATTTCCGGAAGCTCTCTACAGTCACTCACGCCGTTATGGCAGGCAAAATATATTGTGCTTGTTCTAGTTAAAATTATCTATTGCACTGATGGGCAATTAATTTGGCTCTGGGGTCACATTCAGAAGGCCGCGTTTAGCAGATAGATAGACAGATTTATTTGGCGGTACTAAGTTAATTGCGCCAGATGTACTCTTCAAGACAACGAACGCCAGGGCACTGAAAAAACAAGATATGCAGACAGGTGTCCCAGCGGAAGGTTAGCGGCGGCCGTGCCTTCTGATTTGATCATAAAATAAATAAAACAATGACAATGATGGTACATTGAAAAAGAATTTTTCATGGTTGAAAAGAATTGTTCATGGATCTGCTCGAACACCGTTCCCGTCTGTGATATGACCCAAAAATTTCACGGAACGTTTGCCAAATTCACACTTTTCGTTTAGGGTTAAACCACATTTTTGCATTACACGCAAAACTTTACACAAGCGTTCTTTGCATTCTTGCTCGGTCGAACCGAAAACTAACACGTCATCCATTTCGCAAACAACGCCAAACCAGACAGCATTTGCGACATTCTACGCTGAAAAAACTCGACAGCACTACAACTGCCAAAGGGCAAGCGGTTACAACCAGGGTTGCGGAGTCGGAGGTAAAACATCCGACTCCCGACTCCCACTTTTCAAAAATTTCCGAATCCCGACTCCGACTTTCCAAAATTTCCGACTCCGACCTTTCCAAAATTTCCGACCCAGACTCTTTAATATCAAGGGGATGAAATTTGGCTGTTAAAATCAATGGAAATCGTGGTTCACAGCAAGAAATCTCTGTGTCAGCAAAAGTTTCATAAGAAATTGTACCTTTTCTACAGGAATTCCTAATTTAGGTGTGTGATGTAAAACTGATCCAATTTGGACATCCGGAGTCGCAATCCGACAAAAAAATTCGACTCCGATTCCCAGTGTTGATAGGAATGCGACTCCGACTCCACCCAAAACCTCCGACTCCTTACGATTCCGACTCCGCGACCCTGGTTACAACAAAAACGACCCATTGGTGTAATCAACCTAGTCAACAAACATGAGTTCCTTGGCAGTTTCATCTCCCAGAAACCGCTCTTAGCATCAAACTTGGAGAAATACTGAGGGCCAGACAATTGACCGTGAACTTGATTCACATGTGGTAGTGGGTGTTTTTCACGTTTTACTCAAGTGTTCAGTTTAGTGTAATCTAAGCATATTCGAATTTTGGAATTGCGTTTTGGCACCACCACCATGCCATCACAGCAGCCAGTAGGTTGCTCTACCTCCGCAATTACGCCATCTTGGTGCATCTGATCCAGTTCTGCTTTGACCTTTGAAAACTGGGAAAGAGCCACTCTACGGGGTACTGCAACTTGAAATAGAACAGCATCGTTTTGTAACCGTATAGAGTATTCACCTTCCAATCTGTCAAGTTTTCCGAATAAACTCGAGAATAAATTACGGTACTTTGTAGCATCAGCGCTGTTTACCTTCCTAATAGTACCGATGATATTTAGTGCTTCACTGGCTGGCCTACCAAGCAATGCGCGGCCATCGGGGTGAATAACGTAAATGGTTTGCAAGGAAGTTACGCCTTTTATGACAATAAGCAATTAAATTTTCCAGCAACATTTAGTGCACTTCCATCTGGACCTTCAAGGCGACGATCGAGAGGTGTTAATGCAGTGGTGTAGGAGGCAGGGGTGCGGGNGTTGTAAGCACAACCCCAAAAGTTTTGATTCGTTGAAAATTTGAGCAAAATACCTGAAAATCTTGGCAACATCTTTGAAAATCCGGACAAAATCCCTAAACGTCTGGGCAAAATCTCTGAAAATCCTGGCAAAAATGGCGCCCAACTGTGTTGCACTTCAAAAAATGGCACCCAACGTTTGCAGAAAAACGCACGAAAACCTGTTTTTGGAGGTCACACCAAAAAAGGTCTTCATGATCTTTGTTGGAGAAAATTTGTATGCAAAAGTCGCACAAAAATGTTTCGGGCAAGTTTGGTAAAATTCCGGAAAAAGTTTTCGCACCCCCAAAAATTTGCTTGCTCCTGCACCTTTGCGTTTATGTGACATTGAGAACTTCTGGGTTCCGAATGGAGGCGTGAGTTCGAATCCCACTTCTGACATCATGTCGTGTTAACTGCGAATGACCAACAAACACGAAGTCAACAGTCGCGAAACGAGAAGTATGCGCTGAAGGCAGTCACACCGCACGCGTAAATAGTAATCAATGGATCGGCAAGGCGGTCGTTAGGAACACTTTGCACAGCAGACACTCTCTCTGAAAGTGTAAACAATGCATCGCACCTTCTTCAGTTGCAGAATTTACGAGTCAAGTAAAGCCTGGTGGGTAACTGTTGCAGAAAAGCATCAAAATGATATTTTTAGTAATAATACTGCTCTTCCATCTTTTTTGTGCACGAAAGAACTGTCCAACCTTGCTCAGGTAAATTCAAACGCAGTCCCATTATTCGCAATCTAGCGCGGTTCTCAATTAGCAGTGTGTCTTTGCAAAACTGACCTGTTTTTGTTCCCAGTTTATCGCTAAGGCTTGATGGCAAACTTGTAAGGAAAGGCTGTAGCAAAAATAGAAATGCAATTTTGAAATCTCATAACTGACGCAAAATTCCAAGAGCCTCCAAAACAAAAAGCAAGTTTCACATGTGTTACCATTACCAGTGTAGTAGGAGATTCTGCTGTAGGCCGGCAGCACAGTTGTGCAACGTAAAGGTGAGTTGTTGAGTTTCTTGCCAGAAATAATACCCTTGATTTTTACGTAATCGAACAGCAGTGAGACATCACGCAGCGTGTAAAATGCCAGAGCAGCAGCGACCTAAAACCGAACGGTTTTGCTGCTTTTGTTGCAATTCCAAACGCACAAACAACTTATGCCAGCCAAGAACTCAGGCTGGTTCGCTTGAATTATCAGCGCTGCATGGGCTTTCAATGCAGACCACTATGGAGCAGAAGTCATTCTGTTGAAGTGAATATTTACGTTGTGATATAATGTTGGTCTAAAATAACGAAATGACAAACTGCACTTGGCTCGCAATGTCCGCAGAACATACTCAACATAATTGTTTGTTATTTATCTCGTCTAACTTCAGCAAATAAGCAATAAATTTATAAAAATTAAAATATTTCACTTGGCAGATCTTCTGGTGGTTTAAGCTGCAAAAGGAGAAAAATCTGCATAGACCAAAAATTGACAAAACAAGCTTAAGTTATGCATATAATTCAAAATGATTAGATATGAGCTGTCGGTGTCTTGCTTCTGTTGAACACGGTCATAACTGTTCTTACTTGCATAATCTGGAATAGTAGGCATGACGTTTTTTTTCTCCAAAGCAGCAGTCTAAACCTACGAAACGGTATAAAATAGTTGCTTGAAATTCTACCATTACTAGCTGCCATACATGTATTTTAGGACAATATGTTTTGAGGGCAAGTGTGGATGCATCATGCTATTTTGAGATTGTTTTCATGGCATCGACAACCAGCAGAGGCGCAAGATATGAGAGTAATATCATACCAAATACCTTTCATTAATTTCTTACTTCTAAATTGTCTCTTCAGCAATAAATACATTTTTTCACGGGGTGCCAAAAGTGGTACGAGATCATAAAAAGTTTGGGAACCCCTGGCTTATACAATCCTTACCTTGGGTTTTTTCACGCGTGTAGATGTGTGGAAGAAAGCTCTTAAAAAATTCTAAGTTGCTTGTCCAGTTCTCCACTATTTTCGAAAGTTAAATTAAAAGAAAATAACACGAACCTAAATTATCACATTGTTTTGCATCGGATCATGGGCTAAAAACTAAGGCTGAGTACAGAATTTGAGGGACTTTGGCGTTTACTGTGGGAATGAAACATGTAAAAAAGAAATCAAAAGAAAAAAACATGCAGTTGTATAAAAATAGCAAAACTATTTTTCAAAAATTTTTTGCCGATGAAAACAACGAGGTTGTTAGTAATTTACGTTTGTTTTTTTATTGTTGAAAATACAGGAAGGTTAAATGGATCTCGATGCCGACGCCGGCAAAGTGGTTCCAGACCAGTTCGGTCTACAGCACGTATCCCTCCTTTAGGAAAAAGTCGGCAACCGAATGTGAATACAGCAACTTCAGGAACTTCTGTTTGGGGATGGTCTGGTAAGCAAACACATTGATCAAGTGAGAACTTTTCACAGGGAAAATGTTTGAAAATTTTCGGGGATAGTACGGAATAGAGTTTAAAGATCATTGTCACAAAAAATAATATATTGTCACAAACAATGATATTTTCTTTGTTTAATTTCAACCAAGTGTCCAAGAACAGCCACCGGTGTAAGGCATTGTATTGTTTCATTGCGTCTTTTCGAGTTTCCTAGTCTACAGTATGACCGAAGACTTGTTTCTGTTGGGGCTGGCCCAGAATCCTTTATTGATTGATATTTAGCAGTGGTTGGGGTGTGCCATGTGAAGCCATGCTCACCCTAAAAGTTATAGTGCATTGGCAATGTTTCCTGCACACAAATTGCTTTTGACGTCAGGGACACTATTATTACCTTGTTCAAATTGTGGCCCACAGTGACATATCATACGTATTTAAATTAATTTTTTGATAAATATTCTCGGTTTCTACCTTCCACGGATTGATTGGTATTTTAACTACCGTATGGTTCAGCTGCCAGTTCATTAAAACTGCCTGATCCAGAAACATCGACATTTGATCGATGCCAACACATTGAAGCTGATTTGAGTACACATGAATAGCCAGGAAGGAAACCGATTTCACAGGCAATATAGACGTTATTTCCATTGGTGTAGCGCTGCTGGAACTCCGCTCCGCCACCTCTACCAGTGAATGTTGGGTTGTTGCCTGCAAACATATGTGAAAATGCCCAACAGAGCTCCAGCACCTATAGGCGTACGAGGCGGGGACGAGGGGAGGGGCTTCCTTTCCCCCCCGACTTGAAAATTTTCAGGGCAAACTGTGTTTTCAGGGCAAGCGCAAGTTGCTCAAAAATCCTGAACGGTGAAAAAATTTTCAATACAATGTATATTCACTTGGAGGTGAGCCGTGTAATATGGGCTAGTGACTTTGATCTGGACCAAGCCTTCGTTTTTTGTAAAAATCGAACAATCGGATGTCGGTGGGTCAACAGCTTGATATAAGAATTCGGTATTTCTTTCTTTGTTTGTTTTCGACTTTTCGCTGGGTAGAGGTGCAGGGTGTTAAGATGATAGATTTTTTGATTAACAGGAGTTTTAATGCCAGATTTTTCGTGCTTTTGTAGAACTCTTCAGTTATCTGTTGCAGCATTGATATTAACATCAAATTTTAACTGACTGGCTGAGGTAGGAAAATTTTGAAGTTAGTTTTGTGAATGCAGTGTGTAATTTGGACTAACCCTGGTGGCGGTTTGCAGGGACCGACTTTGCTAAAAAAGTTTGGGGGGGACAAACCTGATTGTTTGCGTTTCGATTACGTCAACATGTTCATTCAACCGTAGTACGACCTTTTTGTATAATTGGCCAAATTGGGGGCACATTATGGAATTGATACTTGGCTACGCCCATCGTGGTGGTATACCAACTCGTAGTGTATACCAATATACAATAGTGCTGTATCTAGATATCCAGCACTTAGCACTGCATTTAATATGAAAAGACATTAATTCAGAGAGCTTAAATAGACACAATTATGCTAAAAATTGTGATTAATCAATTCAAATTTGGTCAGTTTCGATAAATAAAATGTACTGCTGCTAATAATTCATCACCACATAGATCAACAAAAACAAAGCACAAGATCTTTTGGTAAATACTAGCAGGGCAACCAGGCGCGTAGCCAGAAATTTTATTGGGGCTGGTGAAAACAACAACCGAGTTTCAATATTTAAATATTTTTAATGCTCCTTGTTTTTAAAGCATCAATCAAGGAAAAGTGCATGTTTCTGGCGTTTTCTCCTGAACAACTGTGTTCAGATTCAAGCCGACAAATAAAAAGTTTGCTTTCATTGAATTCACAAGTTTTAAAAGTTTTGATAGTAAAGTTTCAAGCTTCTACTTTGGATCGAGTCAAGTCAAGTCAAGTCATGTTTGCGCTGTAAGTACACAGCAATAGAACACATTTCAATAAACAAAGCTTAAAACAAACAGCACAGGTTGGGC
>JGI24159J19872_10014493_pt1 | contig 10192 bp, 8 predicted proteins | sample Ectturendosymbi4_FD_19872 | JGI IMG/M metagenome (IMG submission 19872) | reverse complement strand
CAACTGTTTATCCACAATATATGTGCTTTCCTGGCTATTCTTATCACAAGCAATTTTTCCTTTTCATAGCCTTTGCTTCCATAATTTCAGCCCCCCCCCTTAGAAAAATCCTGGCTGCGCCCCTGGGCGTAATGCACGAGTAGAGAGTCACACCCATGCCAAAAGAACGGTTATTAGAAAAAAGTTACCAGCGAAATCAAATATATTTGCATTGAACAAAACCGAAAATACTTATAGGCTATTCAGTAGCGATTACAAAAATTGGCAGACAGTCAAACTTATAGAGCACATGTGTCAAAACTGGTGGCCCGCGAAGCTTAAATTTTAAACCTCAGCATGCTTACTTTTTTGGAACTGTAGTGGTTTATACCTGTTTACAAATGCGAACGGAACAACATTCTTTGCCATGTTGTAACTTTGCTATTTTAGTCATCTTGCTGACCTAACGTCTCTCTTTAAAAAAGTTATTCAGTTTTAAGGCTTTTCACTGTAAAATAACCATTATTACGTCACCGAGACGCATTAGCCTAGTAGCGTATATGATTGTGGTTAATTCTGTTACAACTGGCCCTTTGCAGGCAGCCATACAATACAACTGGCCCTCTCAGGGCAACCGTAATGTTGATATGGCCCTCAGTGAAAATGAGTTTGACACCCTGTTGTAGAGAAATCAGTTGCTGTTGGGGGCTCCTGATACTAACGCAACATAGAATCAAAAATTTTTCAAAAGAGTATCTTATTTAAAACAAATAAATTTCATGGGGGCCCCCTTGCAGCGGGGGGCCCGAGGCAATTGCCTTTGTTGCCCCCCCCTTAATCCGGCCCTGCAGGCAACCTTAGTTCACACCATCTCTACGTTTTATATGAGGTTAATGCGATTTGACACAAAAGCATTGAATTTCGACGTTGGTCGAAGACCCACCAACAATTTTATTAGCTTAGTACCCCCTCACACCGTACCTGTGCACAATTCAATCAACAATGCTAGAATTTTCAAAGCTGCAAGCTCATATTTAGAACAGATACCGACCAGTACAATAAAAAGCTCTACGTTTTCTATAGGCTTTAGAGGAATCAGCCGACTAGGCTCTGGTTTCATCTTTTTGCGATGATTCAAACTTGCGCATATCTGTATTCAAGTAACTTCACTCCACAGGTGAAAGAAGCAAGGAATCAATCACAAATTTTTAATAGGAAATCGATTTCACGTAACACTACACATCGTCAGTCCTATCATCTTATTCAAATAGAATCAGATACCGACCAGGCTATATATTTTAAAGTGTGCGGAGCTGGTTCCGATTTTTACCGGACTCTGCAAACGATTGAAGCAAATTTAACTATATGTGCCGTAAACAAAGCAATCTTTACAGTTTAGTTGTGAAAATTATATGTTCGTGATATGAATTACTAGAACTTTACGTTCCTACTTGGAGGTCGCAAACCGAGGCTCGGAGTTGGGTAGCACACACGCTTTGCTGCATCTCTGTTGGGCTTTTCCTCTTTACTGCATTTTTCTTGTTTGTTTTGCCTTGATTGTGTTTGATCTGCGCTTTTCGCGTTATCCAGGACTATGGAACCGGAGCCCAAGCAATTTTGGGTGGATGGAACCGCCGAACCGGAGCCAAAAATATTTGGATGGTGGAGCCAGAGCCGGAAAGTTGGGTTACTGTTCCACAGACAAAATTTGTGGGGCAAGCCGATTGTACAAATAAGAAGTTTTCGGTGTTCAGTTCTCAGTGGACCAAACTGTTCCGCAGCCGGAGCCAAAAAATTTAGATGCCTGGAGCTGGAGCCTGAAATTTGAGTTCCGGCTCCATCGCCTCGGCGTTTTCTACCATCATCTCCACACTGACCAATGGCGACTTAAGTCCATTGTCGCCAAACCTGGGCTTCCCATGCCCTTGTTGGCAGCACCTGGAGAAGCGCTCAACCATGGGCGTAGCCAGGGGGACCAAAGGAGCCATGCCCCCCAAATGTTTAGAAAATATAGTCATTTTGTGCTTTGAGAGGCGTTTTTCTAAACAAAATATTCGCCTAAAATCAAACATTTCGCCCCCCCCATTTTTGGGCTGGCTACGTCACTGCGCTCAACACAGTGAACTTGACTGAGACGGTCAGCAATCCCACCACACCGTCTGAAATAAACACACGCACACAAATACACTCATATGTGGCGATTCAATGCAAAACTTCCAAGGCTGACAAAACTTCCATGGGGGGTACTCGCATTGGCAAACCATGAGTTTTGTGATGCCCCCGCATTCATGTTTATTGGTCACGATAATGATATACATAAATAAGTTACGCCAATAAACTCAACATGAGGTGGTGAATCTTGAGTACGGCGCCAAAAATGCAAAAGCTTGACGTCACAGATAGAACGCATGTTGTGCGCGAAAGTCAACAATGGTTCGTGGTTGTCCATCGTTCGTCAGCATCCACTTCAACCCGATGGCTCCGATGAAAAAAAAACACTATCAAAATGACCTGAACGTTTATGCGGCTTGTCTGCGATGCTGAAGCTTTTGAAGTAAAGATAAACACAAACTTAAAGAAATAAAAAGGGAGTAAACGAGTCGTATGACTTTCGATGTTTCGGTGTCAATCATCGAACTTATTTCATCAATTTGAACAAAACGATGAAGAACAACCACTGCTTTCCAGAACTCTGGATCAAAATTGCTGGAATCTAACTGCTGTTCAGAGTTTTTCTATTTCTTTCCTTTTCCTTTTCAGGATTATCAGGCCGCCCTTTCCCGGGTAAAGCGGTCTCATGACGCCACTGTATGCCAACAGTTGCCTAGCAACATTTTAGGCAAAAAACGTAAGTCACACCAGCTTAGCCAATTCACAGATGACTCTTTGCCACATATGCTGCAAAATTTCTCCTCCAAAAACCCATTTTGTTTTTTACTTCCAAGCACAACGTGTTTTTCACCGAATTTCTAAAATTAGACCTGATTTCCTAATCTTCTTATGGTTTACCGGTTCCGGGGAAATCAGTATCACATGGCGTGAGGCCAGGGACTTGTGACAAGTGTGCGGCCAAACAGCCAGCTATCTTTAGGACAGTTCCAGGCAAACCACAGATCATGCTACAACAAGTGGCGGGTAGTAGATTGTCAACAGACTTGCAAAACACCAGGAAATCTTTCCTCAGCACTTTTACGTCAAGTCTTACTTCCCCAATTGTCCCTGTACTCTCGTAACAGAAAGCTGGTGTCCGGAAAGAATGGAGGTTTCACGATTGCAACCACCTCTGATAAAACAAAAGGGAGATTCGGACCGACAGATCCGTTCAAGGCAGGACCAGGCTCTTCTTTCAAAGATACAACGCGGAAGCCAGTTAAGTCTCATTTATCTATTCTTAATTCCTTAAAAACTGGCTTAAAGGCTGAGAAACTGCAAAGCTTCAATGGGCGGCTGAACTGCAAGTGTCACGTGACAATCAACTGGATGTCGGAAATCGCGCGCAGCAAAGTATAAACACATCGTGATTAAATGTCTGAGGTACAGGTTACATTCCTGCAATAGCACAATACTAATTTCTACAAAGAATTGTCCAAAAAACAACGTTGCTATGGGCAGAATTAATCCTTGACAACGATACTGCGAACGTAAAACATTATTTCGAACTTTCTACTCGGGGTTAGAGTTTCATTATAAACTGAAATAAAAACAATTTCATGAAATTTCAAAGCATCTATTTTTGAACAATCTCTTCCAATCAACAGTAAAAATATCTCAGAGTATAGATTTTGCGTTGAAAATAAACGGAATTCGGGAATCGTGAATGTAGAAAAGGGCGACTGCATGTTGATCATCAGGCTTCACTACAATATCCACTGTGAACTGCATCAAGGTTGAAAAAGCGCTTTGACTGACGTCAACGTAGAATATCATTAAAACAATAAAAAATCAGGTTTCGAGTTGGGGGGGTGAGCACATATATATCCTGAACACAACCCCCCTTCGTGCACAGCGATCAGCCTCGCCACCACAATCTATGGCGGTGCTTTGATCTATAGCACTTTAGCAACCTTAACACTGATTGCAGAAACAAGGGGCTTGGCCACAGAACCTCTACCGCGGGGGGGAGGCGAAAACAACATCCTTGTCCCCATCAGGTCAGGGCCGGATTCCGCTCCGAACGAGATTTGAGCTTTTCCGTCCATTTCCTGGTCAGGTCAAGATACAGGAACGGATCGTCGCCGTAGCTCAAGTACGTGAAGCGGCCTTTCGCTTTCCTCCCCAGCAAATGATCAACGTCCACCGACTTTGAACTGACCGCGGGTTCGATCTGCGTTCCTTCGTGCCACTCATTGAATGACGTGATGGACACGAATTCGGCGCCGGCCTCCTCCAACGCACTCCTCCACTCCCGCTCGTAATATTCGCCGTTCAATCGATCCTTCGTGTTCTTGCTATTCCACGGCCTGAATGCAGATTGTGACGTAACATGCAAAGTACAATGACGCACGCAAAGCCAGGGTATATAAAAGCAATGCGCATGGCAAGTATGTTGACATTTTAAACCTTTGTTCACGCCGTTGTGGACCACAATTTGCTATGGAATCGCTAACGTATCAAATTCACTTGAGCATGACGCATAAGCAAAGGTTTCCAGACCTTAAACATAAAACAACACTGCAATTTACCGACAGAATACACACAAGAATAAAACTGATTCACATGTCTGAAGAGTGGTTTGAATTCGTGCTGTACTGCTTGTTGCAGCAAATCTAATCAAAAGAAGAAACTTCTTGAAGCATCACTGCAAGGGTCTAATCTCAAACAGCGTTGCTAGAGATCTTTCAGAAGTATCTCATGCAATCAAGTCTTTCTATATCTCGACGTCTTTCATAACAAAACACAATGGAAAGTTAGGGTGGTTCTATTTTAATAGTACAGGGGTTGGCAACCCGTGACTTGCGAGCTGCATGCGGCTCTTGACCGGTTTCATGCGGCTCGCACGTCATTACCAGAAGCCAATTAAGTCACATGCATAGGAATAAATGGCTTGTAAAGTTCTGCCATTGTCATGTTGGTGTGTGGTTTTTACAGTAAATCTATCTGAGCAAAGGTATGTGAGTGAGGAGGAGATGGAGTGATGTTCATGTGTGCCCGTGTGTATGATGTGGCTCTTTGCGGTAACACAGCTTAAGAAATGTAGCTCTTGGCCTCTCACTGGTTGGCCACTCCTGGTATAGTAGCTGAGGATGATCCTTGAGCAGACGAATGAACATCTTGTTAACATAAAAAGTGACTGATTCCTTGCTGAGAAAAGCTCCTTTGGACAAATAGCGCTGTTAGGGCGGATTGGTATTATTTTTTGGCACCCATCTTCGCACGACACTGTTTCGAACTTTATGACGTCATCAGTGAAGCGCAGAGTTTAAAGCCTGAGCGACGAATACTGTACGAAGGTAGTGGTTGAGCTGTCATTATTCTTTGTTACATTTCGTGTTGAAAGGAAGTTTTGCTACGAAAGAAACCTGTTCAGAAATCCTGAACACCCCGGCGTCAACGTTATGATCTACGAAAGGGATGTAAATGATCGCTTTTTCGCAGCAATTGTCATCAGTGCCATGTTGGCGAAACACAAAGAGGGGGGAATCGATGCAACGAACATGAATCTGAAGCGAAAACACAGGCATTTATGAAATATCGTAAACGTCACCAAAAGCATCTACAACGTACCGAATATTTGTGCCAATGTAACCGAACATTTGTGTCAACGTACCGAATATTTGTGTCAATGTAACCGAACATCTGTGTCAACATACCGAACATTTGTGTCAATGTAACCGAACATCTGTGTCAACGTACCGAACATTCGTGTCAATGTAACCGGGACCAACACTTGGTATAAACACAAGGTGGTGTTGCCGAGCAAAGGCAGACAGCTCCCTCCAGTGGCTACAATCACTCCCAAAACTGAAACCGGACGATGCGAAGTATGTGTAGAATCCGTCAAAGCCTCCGGACAGTATGTCGTTTCTGGATGAGAAGAAAACAAGAATAAGTAACGAAATCCTTTCAAGCAGTTTCTGTCACCGTTTCGACAATGTTTAGAGCCCAGAGGTTTCTTAAACTTTTCAGACGCGCCCCCTTTGGTGTTAGTCGTTGATACTCGCGCCTCAGCTAAACTCAAAATCCAACACAAAAAACAACAATTTATTTGCCATTATCCTGCTTTTCAACAATATGTCGCTGCCATGCTTGCGCCTCGCTTACGAACTTCTGATGCCCTTAATGTGGCCCAGGTTAAGAACTCAGGATTTAAACGTTTACATAACGTCAGCAAACACAAGTGATAAGTGCTTCGCTTGTCTTACTGCTGATGATCACCAGCTGAACAATACTTTACATCATCTGTGCCTTCTAAGACCGGCAAACCAGCTGTGCGAACAGCAGCCTGCTGTGGCGGGGCATGAGGTATAATTTGTCACAAACACTGAGTTTTAACCGAGGTTCCTGGTAATTCTGGACAATCAAAAATATAGAAAATCAAGCGACTGGTGCATAGCATCACTGAAATACATCATCGCCAACGAAAACAACGGGTCCACGTGCATAAAAAAAAATAATACTTTAACTCGTGAAAAAGTTCAACAGAGCAAATGCTCTTGTTAACTTGAACTTCTCGCAGTCAAAAAAACATTGATGTCGGTGCTACACGAAGAAGAAAAGTTATCACTTAAATGGTTGCTTTATTTGCATTCAAGTCAATCTTTAAAACAAGAACCTACTAACACACACGTTGATTTGGAAACACTGACATGCAGATTAGCCTTGAGGGGGGGGGCAGTTGCGGCTTGCGCTTTACAGTGTGATACCAGTTTGAAGAACAAATATCTGTAAATATAAATCTTTGGAAGTATGATGTTTTTAACAAAAGATAAACATTTTCTGGAGAGTATGCAATTAATTTAAGTCATTGGACTGTTTTTTAGAACATTTTTCATTTTCAACACATAGATTTAATACACAGTTTGTTGCCAGGGCCACCACGAAATAATTTCGTTTCCTGACATTTTAGGAAAAGTTGGAAACTTTAATAGTCTTGCGACAGCGCAGTCAAAATTCTAATCAACGCTGACAACAAAACGATGAAATTCAATGATATTTTTTAATGTATCCGAGTCAAACAAAATTAGCAACGCTGTGAAACAGTAGAATTTGTTGCGCCACAGTCATACGTTCGTTCACCATGACGGAATGTTTTGCAGAGAGACGTTGGCAAACGAGAGACGCGGTATAATATGTAATATTTTCATTTTGCACATTTCAATAAGCTTGAACATACAAAAACAACCGCTTCCAACAGCTCCTGCTCTGCTGTTGATGCTTTGCATTTTTTCATTTCTCAAAAATTTTTAGCTTATCAAAGTCACAGTTGCTGACTGAGTCTGACGTGGTGCAGCGCAAAAGAAAACCTCCATCGTCATAATGTTTCAAACAACCCAATGGCCTGCAACCGGGAAGACCCATAACTCTGGTTCAGTAGTTAGAATTACGGAAGGAACAAGTTGAAACGCGGTCGAACTAGATTTTTGGAACTAGATTTTTACGTGAGACAGACATCGAACGATACGAGGTCAAAAAAAGGTTCCAGTTTTGTTCAACGCTGTTCTGGAAATTATTTGCGGAATCCTTTTGAACAAGCTTTCAAGAAAAACCTTATTTGGAAGAATGACCCACGACTAATGTTGGTTTCCTTGTTATTGCAGCTGCTGTTGTTTGCTTGCTGGCAAGCAATGCTAGCTTTATGTACGGTCGTGTCTTGTAACTAATTCTACGGAAAAGTGCCTTCCAATTAGAAAACATTCATTTCGTCTACATAAGTCACAAGCAACTAAAACGTTAAATGATTTGCCAGTAAAAGAAAAAAGTGGTTACTACCTGTAGTTAAGCTCTTTTTAGATTGTTTTTATCTTCTCACAACGCACCCATCACCGGGACGCATTGTGGTGCACTTTTTTTAGTGTGATCGGGGTGGAAAAACATTATTAGAAGTAAACAAAAAAACACAAAGAAAATCCTAAGTTGCCAATCTATTTGCATAAGATTTTAGGACTGAGGATGCGCAGTGTTAAGTGAAATCGATTTCACGCAATCCGATGCTATAACGCACAAGCCGACCATAGCACATTTAACCTCGGCGTGTTCCTTTGCTCAGATCAGCACAATGTGGGCGATATTGCCCAGGGGGTTCATTCTTTTCTTGATGTCAGAGGCTGATGTAATTCTAACCATCCCAGAAGCTCCACGCCCGGGTTAAATAAAACAGTTCAAAACAAATACCATGTTTTCCATAATGACATTAAATATTAACCATGCTTTTGTCAACTGAGTGAGTAAAAATTCGTAATTGTACAGCATTGAAGACGGCCTCAACAGATGCCACAGATAGATGTGCATCAGTATTTGTCATTTCAAGTTGTAAGACGTAGTATTGAGTTAACACAGGCTTCACATTGAATGCTTTTTTAAAATGTACTTTTAAATTTGGTGAAGGTCTGTTTATCGTGAAAACTACTGCGGACTATTCTGATGCAAAGATGGTTGAATGATCTACTCCCACTCAATGGCAGTGAGTTTATCTCCAAATAGTGCAATTGTCAATTTCTGTTTTAGCCATAGAAATCATGTAATCTTGGCACTTAATCTGATTGTTTGCTGTTGTAGGCCTTGGTCAAAATAAGCACTGAATAAAGAAACGTATAGAAAGACACGAGCCTTTGGTGAAAGGTACTTGCTTGGATCACAAACCACTTTAAATCCCCAAAAGACTTCATACTTAGTTTCTCGTTTGATTATCTGGAAAGCCCAGACAACAATTATCGCAAATATGCAATATGCCCAGTCTTAGCACGCTGTCAGCAATTTACACACTTTTTTTCCAAGGGTAAACCCATTTTGACATGTCGTGCACAACATTCCAGTTGCTGCAAATCAGAAAAATCTTGATTTTTTCAGGTGGTAAATTATTATCTGCAACAAAGAGTTAAGGTAAGCCTTTATATAAATATTATACGACTATTTAGCAAGCTACACGACAATCTTAATAAAAGGAAAATCAGAATAACTGTACTCAGAGAGTCCAACTTCGATTATATTATTTGCATACTCTATGCATGCTATGGAATGTCATAACTCAATGTTTACTTTAAAAAAACATTTTGTATTCATGTTACTGTAACAGAGCAAAAAATCCAAAAAATCGATGGATATTTCAAAAACCCACATGGGCGGATCTTTTCACAACTCTGCTCTGTGTAGAGGCTATAGACAATAGACATGCATATGAGACAATGAATTTGTATCATTCGTTGTGCGAGTAACACCCATGGGTAAAATGGGACAGAAAAAAGTGTCCCATGCACAATCCCGGCTGCAACCCTGTTAGTTTCATTTGCTTCACGCCTGTCCTTGACTTTGACAAAAAGTCCTATACTTTCTTACAAACAAACAAAAAAATGGAAAACTTTCCAAACGACAATGCCAATTCATAATATCTCTTGAAAGTCGCCTTACTTCACCTGTGCGTGGAGTCGACTAACAGCCCGATAACAATTGCATCGTGGTCAGAGTTACGGATCGATGACGAACCATCGACGTCAAGGACCTCCTTCCAATCAGAAGCCGGGATCAGGTACGAGTCATAAACGTAAACCAAGGGTAACGCTTTCGAAGGCTCCAACGGGTGGTTTGTAGAATAGAAAGCAGGATGGCTTCCGTAACTGCAATGATACACTTCATTTCCACGGTTGTCAGGGAAACAGAAGCTTTGATGGCTAAGCAATCGTTTTGAGTCGTTGGCCTTAAGCAGGAAAACAACGACACATAGTAACTTGAGAGTGTCTCGCACCTCAGATTCCATTCTAATTATCGCCGCGGGCAACCCATGTTTTGCGACGTGTTTAGAGTAATCGCCTTGACAGGCCGTTGCAGCGCAAGCATACCTCGCGAACATTCCTCTCGCTTCGAGGTTGCTGTCATTCATTTCAGGCAGGGGTGCACAAAGCAGGGGTGCACAAAGCAGGGGTGCACAAAGCAGGGGTGCACAAAGCAGGGGTGCACAAAGCAGGGGTGCACAAAGCAGGGGTTCACAAAGCAGGGGTTCACAAAGCAGGGGTGCACAAAGCAGGAGTGCACAAAGCAGGGGTTCACAAAGCAGGGGTTC
>JGI24159J19872_10014489_pt1 | contig 10195 bp, 7 predicted proteins | sample Ectturendosymbi4_FD_19872 | JGI IMG/M metagenome (IMG submission 19872) | reverse complement strand
CAGCTCTTGTTTCTAAATGACGCTAACAAGTCTTGCTAGGTAAAATAAAATCGTAATTTGTGGTTTCGTTAGTCGTAATGGCAATACTTTTGTGAAAAAAGCACCCCGTTTTGAAATTCTGTAGATAACCTATGGAGAAAATTATCATAATATACCTGGATATGGCTGCCAACGAAGCCCATTTTTGCGACTGTAGCCATAACATGGGGCATTTTCTTTGGCGTGTAGAAAGGGTGAAGTGTTTTGTGAACATCCATTTGCGTTGCATCTATAGCAGCCTAAAAAGGGTAAGGAAAAGCCTGACGATGTCCTCCCTGGAAATGCAATTATTTAGACGCCCATTGTATTCACTGATATATGCACAAATAATTGGAAATAAATAACATATAAACATATTTTTCCCTTCAATTGCTAACGTTAAATGGATCCCTTTCAATAGGTAAATGTACCCCTAGGGGTACATGTACCCCAGTTTGGGAATACCTGACCGAAACAATACCTAATAACTTTGAGGCCCTTGTGAAATTCGAATTTGCTTTGCAACGTTAGAGCTTGGCTGTGAAACCCCAGCAACGGTCAAGGAATGAAGATGAAATGCAAAAATTCTTAATTAGTAGCCTACAGTAACACCAAGTAAACGTAGAGCTAACGCAAATGTGAACATAGCATACTGCTTCTGTCATCATAGCTAGCCTACTGGCTAAAAACTTTGCTCCACTGGTTTGATAACAATGCAGTATTTATTTTTGACGTTTCAAAAGTCTATTCAAACTCTCTTCCTCAGAAGACAGGGCAAGAACCAAAATCAAAGCGTAAACATACAACGCATTTCTGAAATAAGAAAGCACACTTTATTAAACCCTTTTTCCAAGTCGTGGCACCGGTACCAACCCAGGAAGGGACTAAAATGTGAAATAGTCCTCACGCTAAATTTAGTTAAAAGCTATCAGGTTTCGAAACGAAAATGCAACTAAACAACAGTTTTTTTAAGAAATATACTATGTTTCAGGGACGGCGGAACAGCGGTAGGGCAGGGGGGCAGTTAAATGTTGATGCCAATGAAAACGTATAAAAAATCGTTACCAAATATGCTTGCTTCTGTTCCACAACAATGCTGATTTCAAAAATAACAAAAAATAAACTATAGAAAATTTGTTTCAATTCGATCTTGATATACCATGAAATTACCTATGGTGATGCTGTTGCGGAATAGACACCTCCGCTCCCGTTTCCTTCTTTAGGAAAGTCAGGGGTGCATTGTACCCGCGATCTGGTTCCTGTTTACCGCAATCAGCAGTCACTGTCTCGCTTCATTAACTGCCAAGATGTCTGTGTTCAGCAGACACACGCGGAATAGCGTATTAACTATCGTAAAGTGAAGTGAACATTAGAGGATTTGTTGCCATGTTATTGTTACACAATAAAACTAACAGTAGAACAATCCGCTCACAAGTTTGGCAACCTGCCGAGTGGACATGAGTGAACTGCAGGCTCATCACTGCTTGGCACCAGAGCTGTGAACCTGGCTCTTGTGCAGTGTGAATGTCATGCCGACAAATAAAGTCATTGCGAGAATAAAATCATTCCATGGGTATTAAGCTGCTGACGTCAGGTTTTCCAGAAAACTTTGGTTCTTAGTCCCAATTTCCAGGGAAGAAATTGCCCATTTTTCCACCCAACGGACGCCCGTGATTTTGACGTACAGCGAGTTCAAAATTGTTTGCTTGAGTTCAGTGAAAAATGCACTACAATAGTCATTTTTTCGCATTTACATGTTCAGCAACGATGTTGAACTCAAAAATAATAACAGTAGTTATAGAAAACTATTCTGAATTTTATGTGTGCGCGAATAGGTGCAATAAATTTGTTTCAAGTCGATCTTGATAAATCATTAAATTACTTATGATACTGTTATGTAAGGATGCCTGTGCCCCGTTGCCCCCCCTTTCAAAAGGCAGGGGACCAATGCCTCCTTCATGCACCCTCGTTCCGACGTCCCTGACTACGTTAATAACGGTGATCTGTTTTGCCCCTAACAAAAATGATCAAAAGGTCGTAGAAGAACAAGCGATTTGACGCGGCAACAGACTTTTTATAACAACAAAAATGTCAAGATGTCTCTCAACACTTTGAAAGTTTTAGCAGTTCGCACGGTTCAACAGTGTCCTAATGTCATAAAGTTTCCAGAAGCCAAATTGAAGCCTGTCTCAGAAAGAAAGTGGTACACGAACAAAAGGATAAAAAATGCCTTAGAAATACCAATGTTTTGAACTATCTCCCAAGTTTTGACAATTCCAGTGTATTTTTGGTTAAATATCAATCATTTACGAAATTTTCGATCAGATGTCCTGTCTCAAGACAAATTTTGTAAGGAGATAATTAATCAGTAGGACAAAGAAAAATTCAAATAAGACTTCTTAAAAAATGATTAGAATGTAAAATTTCATCCTTGTTCTTTAACTGCAAATTTCAAAATTGCTATGCAATGTTTTGAAATTTTCGGGGGGGGGGCATATTCCCCAAATGCTCCCAACCTGATGCGAGATATGATCATTTTGAGAAAAAGTCCAAAGAGTGCACTTTAAATCAAAACTGTGAAATCTCGTCCTGGGATAAATTTCTATTTTTGCTGGTCTGGAAAGCATTGCAGTCATTGAGTTGCTTGGTCATTAGTAGATCGAAAAAGACATCCCCTAGTAGAGTATTCCAAGGAAGGATAGAGCCAGGGTCAAACGCAGGGATTGCCAAAACGGAGAAATATCTCTCAGTTACATGTCGGTTGCCTAAACGTAAACTACCTTGCATGGGTTAAGGGTTCAGTCCATACTTGAAAGGCACTAATCAGGTATCAACACTGCGGGCCAGAGAGAACCTGGAAATGACTAAAGTGAATCCAGTTTGCGCACAACTGCCCCCGCAATCGCTTGAACTTGGAGTCATGCCCAGAATTCAGCCTGCTGCTATAGTAACTATGTAACTATTTCGTGATCGAAAGTATGTAGCCTAGGTTGGCACAGTTGATTTGTTTTCGAATCGAACATACGAAAGCACATTGGTTTGAAGCTCCATTCGGAACGCTTTCAGCAAAGCAGAAAGTTTCAATTGCGTTCATTTACCTTGAACAGAAAAAAAACTAGTTTAGGCTTCACATATGTTTGATAAAAAGTGTTTTGTTTCAGTAAAACCTAAATCACCTCAAAAAATTTGCAGTTTTGCTTCCTTTGCTTTATTCCAGCGATCTGAAGGAGCATAGAATCTACGCAAAACCATTTTACCTCAAATTTCGAAGCATGCAGCATACTGTAAGACAGTTGACGTTTGAGGCCATCTGAGGGCATTGTGTTGGTGACTTGACTGTCCAGGTTTGGTGTCTAATATTTGCATGGCCTATAACTATGGTGTTGTACGTTGAGTTTGCTAAAGTTTTTTTTGCAGCTGTAGTTTGCTTGTTCTCCAATTATTAAGAATGTTTGACATCACATTGTACACAAGAATCGAGTTACCAGTTTTTCATTTTTTATTACAGTCAAACCATTTGCTCACCCAGACAACATGATGCTTAGACACAGCACAAATCATCTGGCAATATTGAGGATAACTCGACTTATGACAACAGTGAGATTACTGCGGAACAAAACTATCACAAACAGCGCCTTAGCCGATGTAACGTGGAGAATGCTTCAACTTTTCTTTTTCGTCGAGATTTTCCATAGGTGCCTAATCACGTGGGAGTTTCCTTTAGGTTTATGCAGCAGTCTCACCACCACATGAGACCATCGATACACCAATCAAAGATGTGAAACGTTTAAAATCAGCTGCTGCATTTGCCACTAATTTTGCAGTAGTCGTTGCAAGAATCCCACTGCACAATATCTTGCTTCTTCTTTGTGCAAAATTATTGCAGATGGACTGGGTGAGGACAAAGTTGCTTGAAAACTTTAAAATGTACATATATTACCGGGCATTGCTTTGTTATAAAAACCCATGTTGTTAGAAAAACTTGAAGGTGTTCAGTCGGAATAATCTCAAAAGCTTGGTTTCTGAACAGCAAAGGCTATGATGATAATGTGGTTTCACTGGATGGAAGCACGGCATGAGGAAACTTTCTGTCATTTCATTTTTCATTTTCTCTGTTTGTCATGGAAAAGGTTTCCATGACCTTAAAATTTTTTTCTAACCTAACGTGCTTGAAGTCGATCAACCACCACATCGTAAATGTAGCAATTTTATCATCTTTCTCCAATCTTGTTTTCAATCTTTCAATAACGACGGTAATTGCGTTCAATAAAAAAGATTGGTTTTCTGATCTTTCACACAAAAAGTTGAAAACTTATGAATGTTATAACAAGTGATGTTGTGAATAATTGCAACACTGATGGCAACTATGCGCAACTTATGAAAAAGCATTCACGTGAATGAAAAGCTTTACGCGTGGCTGTCAGTACTGGTGCACTGCATTTCAGAGTAGGCGGGAGGTTGACTTGGATAAGGAGGAACTTTTTCCACCACTTCTTTGGAAGCCCCTTGCTGTTGACTGTAATAGTACGTTGGTGGCAACTGTTCAGGTGCCATGCTGTAGTTCTGAAAAGTCATGAAAATAGACAGAGATTACACAGTATAAATTTTGAGAAAATCATTAAACATTTTGCAACTGTTGATTTGTAACTTAGAGCAACTACTATTCCGTTTATTTACTTGCAATGTATCAGATCTGTTATTGACTGTGTCTGACTGTACCATGAGAAAAATCTTGCATAAGTTTTAAGTTTTCAGAACAATTTCCTAATTTTTATCTGGATTTAAAAAAAACAACAAATAACCAAGCTGGAACAACTCAGTAAGTACGATTGTGTTCATAGAGCTCCTCCAAAATTTTCCAGAAAGCAGTAAAGCACCACATGATATCGGAATCGTCTGATACGTAGCTTGCAACATTGACGTACGGGAAAAATAACTTCCCAGAAAAGGAACTATAACTTCACGTAGAAGTAGTAAACGTTGGACTTAGTGCACTTCCGGTATACGTTTCGAGAAACAGTTCTATTCTATGCCAGTACTTATCAAATGAGATGCCACTTGGATAAATTAAATGAATGCTAGTGTTAAAAATACTTACGTCTGAAGCAAACGAAGTCAGTGATATAATACACGTTTTGGTAATCACTGTTACAGTCATCAGTTAGGTGGAATGGTGAAATGTAAATTGCGGTAAGCTTGTTGCAAGTTTTTTGTAGCCATTGGTGAAAATTTTTTATAAAATGAATTAAAAAGAAAAAAGTTGTGAAGGCAGTCAGTGATTGGTGTGCCCAAATTTAAATGAATAATGAAAATCAATTCAAGCCTGACCGTTGGTTATGCAGACATCAAACATTGAGACAATTCCACCAGCTATTTATGTAGCCTATTCAAGCCCCGAAAGATTAAGTCTGATCGGAGTAACTGGAAGTGAAATCATAACATTTTGGAAACTTCATAAGGGAAGCAGTATTCTATCACTGATAAATATGTTTCTAAGTGCTTGTGGTCGGTATACATAGATTGAAACGATAGATTGTAAAAAGCGTTAATGAAAAATCACCTATTTCAGGACCGACGTCGGACATAATTTTGCAAAACCAGTGCTACACCACTAAAATGTATAGTTTAGGTTAGGGTTGCGGAGTCGTAGCCGGAGTCGGAGGTTCTTGGGTGGAGTCGGAGTCCGATTCCTAACAACAATGTAAGTCGGAGTCGGATATTTTGTCCGACTTCGACTCCGGAGGTCGAGTTTTTTACATCACATTGCTAAATTGGGAATTCCTGTTGAAATGGTACAATATATTTTGACACTTTTTTTTGTTGAAACAGATATATCTTGCTGTGTACCACGATTTCCATTGATTTTAACAGCCAAATTTCGTTCCCTTTATGTTAAGGAGTGGGGAGTCGGAAATTTTGGAATCTTGGAGTCGGAAATTTTGGAGAGTCGGCGTCGGATATTTTACCTCCGACTCCGCAACCTTGGTTATTTTTTGAATACCGCAAAATTAGTTTGCTTTAACGTAAAAATAAGTTTGAAAACGAGTAGCATTTTTCAAATAGACTTGTCCTAGTTTAGTCTTGCTGTAATCAGAAGCAGTGAATATGAGCAACGTTCGAGAATTTTTAGCAAAGCAAATGAATGAGTGCTTTCCTTCACTGAATTTTGAACTTCTTATAGAAATAACACTTGAGATTAACATTTTTCTTCTTCAGCACCACTTTTGATTTTAGGAAAGCATTTGGGGAGGTTTCAACGTATATGTAGAACGTTTGAGCGACAGGAAAGGCGAAAGGTTCTGAGTCTATAAAAACTTGGCAAAAATCTTTGGAGATAAACGCTAAAAATATTGTAGGGTTTAAACTCGTGATCCACCTGGGGTACCATTTATGATGGCTTTCTAAGTTTTTTAGATCCTAGATTGCCGCATTTAGTTACATCCGTAAAATCACTGCATGGGTTCGATCTTAGATGTAACAAGGACGATGTTTACGAATCAAAGCTCGCTTGATCTCCCTGGAGCTTCTGATTTTCTAACTAATGACACCCAATAAAACATATTGAAAGAATTTAGTTGTATTGTTTTTTATTTCACAAGATATGCACACTATAAGATGACAGAAACTTACCATTTCATGTTGAACGTGAATCAATTCGAACTCTCTCGAACCAGAAACACAGACACAGTTATTACAAAGGTCAACCAATCTTACAGACCCCAAGTTTATACTTTGCTAACGTTAAACTCTGAACCTATTCGTTAGGGTTGTAACATTAAAAAGGAAATGCCATGTACGGCGAACATGTTTTGTACACTGTTAGTCGTGACAGGATTTCTCAAAGCCTAAAGAACGTTGTTAGGTCTAATTTCCGCGAGTGTTGTCACGTATTTAGTTTTGTGACTATAGCAATTTCTTAAGTCAAAATACTATCCAGTGTTAGTCGAAAGATATGCCCATTTTATGTTTAAATTTTGGGTGGGCCAGATTCTATACATACTTCCGAGTATGTAACAAACATCATTTTAGACGACTCCAAATTTGTTACACAGGGTAGCAGAAATTCCCTCGGACAAAGCCAATTTTCTCCCACAAGACAATAGAGATTGTCTTTGGACAATGCCAATCTGTGTGGCATAGGTCAATTCGGACAAGCCAAATTTATGGTTCTGAGCGGCAGAACTTCACTCGGACAAAGTCACTAGTGTTGACCAAAAAACAAGTCATTGACATTGCTTTTAGTCTGAAGGCTCAAGCTACTGAGACCAAGGTGAGCACAACCTGGTTACCCCAATTGCACTCACAGCCAATCCGTCGAGCTAGGAAGGGCCACAAGGTAGAGTCTTCGATTTTACTTCAAAGGCTAAACCAAGGTTTGGCGTAGACCAGAGAAGGAGTTCTCAGTTCAGAGTCGAAGAGTGAACTGATCTGGTTTGCCAAAATCGGCCCTTTTATACCCAGATCTTATGGAAAATCCCTAATTAATCATTTATTGGTTCCTCATAAAACATTACATCATAGTATTAATGGCTCATTGCTTCATGATATTCAATGACATCATTTTTGGCTGATTTCCAGTACTTTTCCATGACATCATTTTTTCATGGCTTCTTCAGATTTGACCATAACGCCAGTTATTCTTCGTACGTTGGCTTCTCACGTTAGCCATTTGTTAACGTAATTTATTCACAGTCTGTCTCTGGAATTCTGTCATAACATAATTGTCTGAAGGTTTCTCTTCTTTGTCAGACTGTTTAAAGCAATGTTTTGTATATCACGTTTTTCATGCTTGACTGATCACAGCCTTTGGACTAGAAGCCAGTAGCTCTTGTCCCTGTTGCTTGATGCTTGGACTTTGTTTCTTTTTGATCAGATCAACGCTTATGTACAGACCATTATTATGTGTCTGCTACACATTTCTTGTCCACAAACTTGCTTTCTGTTTTGGGATCCAAATGGATGTTTGGTAAAAATCGTTTCACTTCTGAGCAGCATAATAATGTTGTTTAGGCAAAGTGAGATGGATTATAGTTTTTATTTGTTTGTTTAATTTTAATATAAATAATGATAAATGTTATCTAGAGTAATGTAGCTTACAAAATAAAAAAACAAAGAGAAATTACATTTCTTTTTCTAATAATTTGGATCTGTGACGGCTGTCGATTAAAAACATGATGAATGTTTCAAATAAACTCTGCATTTGATTTACTTTGACCAATAGGTTTGGCTTCAGCAGTTTGAAGGGTAAATTCCGGATGTCCTCCTTGCGGAGGCCTGTGGTTCTTTCAGAGGAAGATCCAATAGAGTAGGGCTTTATTGAAATTTTAAAACTGCGTCACAACATATAGTCTTGAGCAAATTAATTTGATTAAAGAAGCAAAAAACACTAGCTTTCAAATCATTCCTATTTTTAAATGTTATCGGGACACTAAATTCAAATAAATGCGCCAAAAACTGGTAAAGTCTTTGTCAAAGCGACTAAAGGAAATATTGAAAAAGCAAAGAAGTTTATACGAGTTATTAAATTTACTTTTGTGAAGCTCAATATTTACCTAAAAAATTTGACTTGATACTGCAGTCTACTTCTTTAGTTGATTAATATGCACGTGATCTACGCTGCTGCATGTAGACGCAAATCTCTACAAAGCAAATATTTAACGGTTTGTTTTTGAGGGAATTATTTACTCACAAGATTTCCGCCTGAAGTCATGTTTGCGGTGGTGGTAATCGTGGTAACGTCTGCTTGTCGGGTACTGGGTGTGGCTCGACCTGCTGATCTTCTGCGGTAACATAAACCGATGCATCCAGAAAGCAGAAGAAGTCCTCCGATAATGCTAAGCCATACGTCTGTGAGCAAATTCAACGCCAGAGTTATGAAATTTCATAAACTATTCTGACGCTGCAAGGGTAAAATTTCTTACAAAAATATTACATGATCGATATTGTAGAAACCAACACAGACTTAAAGATTTTTCTATTTAACCAGGAATATTTTGGAGGGATTCTCTAAAAAGACCACAGCGATAAACGCAACCAGAAAAGCGTTTGCGTTGCCAATTCGTGTATCAATCGCCTTATTCCACCTTCTATCACTCGTGAAAACCACTCAAAGGTCTTGAAGGTTTCGACTTGCTCCAGTGTACTGTATTTTGGCTTGCAGCGTGCACTGTCTTGGGTTTCGGAGAGACATAATACCCCCGTCTTTCTAGTGCTTACATCTATTCCGGCTTGGTTGCACGCAGCTGAAAACCGATCACGTGTACGTTGAAAACCCCAATTAGAGGATGCAAACAGCACCGAGTCGTCCGCAAAAATCCAAAGGCTAATCCTGAAATTTCCAACAGTGACACACCCTTGTCGAACCGGCTATGACTGTTTATCAAATCAAGAGAACTTATCAGGTAAAGAGAAGCGGTGACAGGACAAACCCTTAGTTGGACTTATTGTGAACGGTTGTGATATACATCCGCGGACACGGAAACAAACTCGTCAACAGAGTTACAATAGCTTGTTTGCCAGCAACATGCGACCGTCAGTATCGTACTGCCGCAGCACACCGCAAAGCGTTTCATGCAGGGGTGTAAGGAATAGGGTCGGATTAAATGAACTCGTGGTCCCGGGCAAAGTCGTGACCACGAGGCCCCCTAAACGCTTAGCGCAGCTGCGTAGCGTTTCACATGCTCTCGATTCAACTTTGCAGAAGCACTAGTCAAAAACATCAAAACTGATACCATTTGGCAGCCTACACTTTAGAGATAATTGGGAGTGACCCATGTACGGCAGTTCGTATGTGGGTAAGTTGTTCACAAGATAGTTGTATCACAAAAAAACGGTCGTTTTGCTACCGTGACACAACACAACAATCTTTTTTGTCATAGACTCTCTGATCATCTTCACTGCACAAAACGTCCATTCACGTATGTATTGAGGAAAGATATGTCTACACTCTCTCGCGGATCAAAACTTACACCCTGTAGAAAAAATCTTCAACGAAATATCACGCAAAATGTTTGCGCTGCAAAAGAAACTTTAATGTTTACACTGCAGAGGAAATTTTGCAAGAGGAACTATATTTGAATTATCAAGAGCTTGTGGAATTCTATCCAAACTTAAACATTATACAACACTACCTGTACTTAAAGTTGTCTATAACTCATTAATCCATCCCTACCTTAAT
>JGI24159J19872_10014486_pt1 | contig 10196 bp, 7 predicted proteins | sample Ectturendosymbi4_FD_19872 | JGI IMG/M metagenome (IMG submission 19872) | reverse complement strand
CATGCGTTTAGTTACATGAAAACACGTGAAAATTAAAAGCACATAGAAAATACGATATCATTTAACCCAAATATCACAATTTCACTCTTTCTCAGCTTTGGAAACTGCAAGCCTTTTTACAAACAGAAGCAATTCTTTAATCCATTCATCAGCCATGCACATTCAAGCAGGGGCATACTAAAGGGGGCAAGGGGAGCACAATTCCCCGGACGCCAAATCATTTGGGGGCGCCGAAAATTTTCGACATTGTCACAAGTCTTTCTTCAATACAGTACATTTGCACCCAAAAGATCTTCAGTTCGAATATGGGGCACCACACTTGTTTTTGCCCCGGGCGCCATCCCACCTTGATACGTCCCTGCGCTCAATCTTAGTCACAAGAAAAATGCACATCATCAGCCCGCAGCTGAGCAAACAACAGTTTAGGCTGCATGAAATTTAGCACCATTCAACTGGAATTCACATTCCTATGCAGCAGGGGTGAGAACCTGCGGCCCGCGTGAACATTTGATATGGCCCGCATCAGAATTTTCGTTTCCCAAGTCAGAGTACAACATCGCGTCGAAACGAAGCTCCATGATAAGCAGGTTCTTAGATAGTAAGTAAAGAGATGTTCTAGTTAAAATTAATTGACTTTTGGCCCGCCAGCAATGATGCACAAATCATGTGGCCCGTGATAACAAATAGGTTCCCCATCCCAGCTATACAGAATGGAATTGAGGGAATGTTACAAATTAGTTACAGTGCAGATTTGTTGAGACACACAATCAATCGTATAGCTCCTACAGCATCATGTTATTCTGTTCAGTAATGAAAAATATTAGTGATAAGCATGGAAGTCTCACAATGTAAAGCCCTAGTCTTTATGTTATCGCGCTCATTATGTGTATATTTGCAATTGCACATTTTTACAGACATATCAAAAAAGCAGTATCTCCTGTCGCACACAAGGTGGCTTAGTGCTGTCAATGACTAGTGTGGATAGTTACATGGCTCAGCTTAAAAGCTGCTAATGCTGTAGTTATTCACATTTCGCATTCCATCCAATTGCAGCTAAAATTACATTTCCTAGCTTACTAGGATTGGAACTAAGTCAACAGCATACACGAAGTTTCACATCAATTATAGTGGATGCTCGTTCTTCAATGTTCAACAACACATTTTTCAGGTCACCACAAAAATCATTTATTGAATTTCACACTTGACCTTAAAACAAGGTCAGCAGCATAGTAAAAATAGGATGAAACACGGTCTCCTTTGATGGTTCTCACAATAATTTGCCTTGATAAAATTTAGTTGAGAAGACTTGCTTCATCACACGAAAACATTAACTCTAGGTTTTGATTTTCAATTCCTGTAGGTATCAGGATTGCGGAGTCGGTACTGCAGTCGCAGAGTCGGATTCCTAAGAACACTAGAAGTCGGAGTCTGATTTTTTTATCCGACTCTGAAAGTCCAATTGAATCATTTTTTACATCGCACTCCTGACAGAGTTAGGAATCTTAACCCGTGTCTGTTGAAATGGTACAATTTCGTTTGAAACTTTTATTGAACAGATAATTTTAACTGTGTGCTACAATTTCCATTGCTTGCTAGTGGCTGCAATATTGTTGACAGCCAAACTTCATTCACGTTGTGTTAAGGAGTCGGAGTCAGAAATTTTGGAAAGGTCGCAGTCGCACATTTTACCTTCGGCTCCGCAATCCTGGTAGGCATAATTGCGTTTCTTTATTTAAGAACTAACCAGTTCAAGTAAAAAACAGCTTTAAACAATAACCAACTTAAGTTATTTTCTTATCTCACAGTAGCAAAATAACGTGCCTATTTTCAGTAGAATGTAATTGCAGCTCCATATATACACACAAAAAGTTGAGTTACTTTTTCATACAAGTCATTTTCCTGTAATTGACCAGGTTGAACACTGCAGGGATTTAAATCACGTTATAGTTGTATGATCTGATGTGGACTTAACACAAAGAAGTAGGCTCGCAACCACTGCCAGAAAAAATGTAAATTTCCAAGGAATCGAACTTAGATTTCCCACGAGCTGTCGTGAAGTTTTGTGAAACCCACTGTTTTTTAAATTTAGCTGGAGCCGGAGCTGGTGGTTAATTTAGCAACTCCGGCTCCGGACCCTTTCTGAGATGCATCATCCAACACTATTTGCTAAACGCGCTGAAAAACAAGGCTCTCTGAACTGACTCACAGCACCAACTATCGTCAATAATGAATTATGACTAAACAATAGCGCTCAGTGATGTGTACAACTGTCTTGTCGACACGCTTGCCCGCTCTTGGGAATTGCACCGAGATTGTTTACGCAGGTCAGTAGTAGCTTACTAGCTGTTAGAGAGATTAAGATTAGTTTCAGTGCTGTGGCATTGCGATTGAGTTATTTGAAGTGACAATTCTTTTCACATGATGTTATGGACCCTACCTGCGCTTTCCAAGAACACTGAAACTTGTTTTGAAACGATGTACATGCCGTTTATCTCTCACTTTTGCAAAAATATCTTATTCGTTTTCACAGAAAAGAAAGCTTTCGTCTAAAAGAGCCACAATTAAAGTCATTGCCGAACGCCGATAATAACTGGTTAAAGCAGATCCCCTGTGAGGTTTGCAACCGATATGATTGATATCGGTGTGTGTCCAGGATTTTGAAAAACAAGAAAAACGGAAAAGTGCATTCTTCCAATCTACAGTCTCCTCAGTCCACAACGCAACACTGTCGCAAAATATTATACTAGGCTTTCATGATGATACCGTCTCAAACGGCTTTTCAAGTGAGGTTATTTCAATATGCTGTAACCGCCGTAACAAAAAGCCCAAGCAATTGAGCCTACCAAATAACTCCAAACTTAACTCTTATTCACTAATTTCTGCCGCGCTGCTATTGTGTAGAGGACGGCGATAAGTAGGCTAACTGTGTTACCGTTAACTTAATCGGTCAAAACGTGCAACGCTTTAGAAGCAGGAACATGACCGAGGACCAAAAATAAAATTATCATTCGCGCAGTGACAGTCAAGGGCGTTCGCATGGGGGGTGCTGGGGTTAACCCCCCACTTGAACTTGATATTTAAAAGAAAACTTTATTACCTGCGCAAAGGAGATTAATTGTTTTCGCATACTTTTTGCTTGTTAATTTGTCGGCTTAATGCAAATACCACGGAATGAATTTGCATGAAAATTTCAAGGAATGTTGGAAATGGGCCAAAAAGTAATAATTAGGTATCGTTTTTAATTAATTAAAAGTAATAAGTAGGAATCTGGGTTATCGTCTGCATCCAGAAAGCATATCACCACTTTTTGCAGACCTTTCGTCCACTACGCATGTTTAAGATTGTGTTCCGCGATAGTTCACTTTATCCGAAACACTTGCATATATTTTATAACATGTTTAGCAAAAAGAATACGACATATAACACCAAAAAGAATACGACATGTTTTAGCAAAAATGAATACGACATGTTTAGCAAAAGAATACGACATATAACCACTCCAACTACTCTAGACCAAACTCCTTCCGACTATGCAGGCCTGGTAGTGGTAGCAGTGTTTAAGATTAGTTCAAAATATGTTAGAATAATACGCTCACTTGCTACAAGAAGGACACTAGGCATACCGAAATTGTTAAAGTGTATTAACAAAGCACAGCCGGAGTCGGAGCGGAGCGGAGCCATGTTATGAAAAAACACAGCTCCGGAGCTGGAGCCATGCTTACGAAAACAAAGAGCTCCGGAACCGGTGCCATCTCGTTTTTACAAGAGCTCCGCAGCCCTGCTTTCCACCACTGTAAAGTTTTGCATGAGATGCACCTTTAAAGCTGCTGTTTTTCTGAAGAAAATTATTAACATTTGAGACTGGATATACCAGCCGTTATAAAGCTCTTATCCACCTCCCTCGTTTTTCATTTCAAACTGCTTTTTTGCCAGCGCCGACATCTGGAACGCCTTGCAATTTATTACGGTTAAACGTTGACAAGGGCAAGGAGTGATCAAGACAACCAATTCCTCAACTACGCAGAACGCAATAGCAGGCAACAGAAATGGAATGAAATACAGTACATGTCGTGGTAGCACTAACGAATAAAGACACTCGATAATGAGTACTCGAACTATGCATCATGGTGCCGCAATTTTCGCAGAAAGAAGAGTTGGCTTATCGGCACAATACCGAACGTTGGCTAAAGTTTGGTGTTAAAGCGCAAACGTTACATTTTAAAGCACAACAAACGTATACATCAACCAGTTTCGCATTCGCAGATAAACAATCGCTTGTCACTACACTGCTTTGGCATAAAAACTGAGCTTACATCGTATCCACGTAAAATCAACTTCACGCTAGTGACATGGCAGGTTATTCACGAACACAAAAAACAGTGTTCTGAAACAAAACGTTACTTTGCACGACAACTTAGAACTTTATGCCGAGTAAAAAACTTGGACATATGACACACGAAAGGCTTTACCATCAATTGTTACCAAACTTGAGCCTGTGATATGATGTTCAAAGCTGGTTTCATGAGATTTATTCTGTCCCATCTTATACAAACTTCGTGTTGTGATCGCACATCGCTATGTGAATTGCCAAGGTCCCCTTTTAACGTGAAGGTTCAGTGCCTGTATGACAACGCTGTCACATTTGCCGATGTTTGATCCATTCCAGCGTACGATCACTCAGTTCATTGCTCATGTCTTTTAAATCTGTCGTGTTTTAAGAAAGTTTCTGACCCACCGCGGACTTCATTAATTTTTCTACAACCCTCCTCGTACTCTGAACTATGGACTCCCGTGAATAGCACAGGCACACGGATAAACGCCAGTTGAATAATTTTTGACGGAATAATAAACATCCGACAAGCAACGCTTCAAGTTTATTTTTAGCGAACCAATGAACCTGAACTTGCGTAACTAATGAACCTGAACTTGCGTGAACTTCGAACCTAAACTTGCGTGAACAACTAATGAACTTGAACTTGCGTAGCCCCTTCCGATCACATTGCGACTAAACTGCCATTGAATTTTGATCTTATTAAAACCAGCCGGTCTTCCACTCAACTGACAAACAAGCTACTTGGCATCAAGGCTGTGGAGACGTCGGAAAATTGACACAGCTCCGGCTCCAGAGCTCTTTTTTTCATGAACATGGCTCCGGCTCCAGCTCCGGGCTTTTGGTTTTCATGAGTGTGGCTCAGGGGCTATCTTTTTTCTTTGCATGGCTCCGGCTCCGGTTTCTGTTCGTTTTCACGCATTAATATTTTCAATTGTCTTGATGCGCCTCAAGTTGAATGGAAAATGAATTATATCAAGTGCACAAAACTAAAAGAATATATCAAACTTTTTTGAGTAAGTTAATCTGGTCTAGGTTTTTACAAGCAGCGCTCTTACCATTAGGAAATAAGCAAAAAACAATTAGCACAATCACAGGTTCAGACGATTAAGAGAACGGTTAATAGAAGTGTAACTCAAGGTAACGATAATGTAAACAGCTTCTGGAAAGGCAGTCGCTGGTTTTGCCGTCAATGCCTGAGAACCTTTATTTCTTATGACCAGAATAAAAAGTGGCTGTTGGGAAAACTACATTTGTGTCTGAGCATTTAAACACAGACCAGTCCCAAGTGATTTGCACTCGTTGACTCGTTGCATGTTTTGCCTGTTGCAGTGTTGTCGATTCCAGCTAACAGCGTTGCCTGGGCAAACCACGCAAAGAGCGCAAAGCACATAGTCGATTATCTCTCTCATGTGTTCTTTCTAACATGCACACATTTGCATTAATACAAATGCAAAAATGTGTTTAAAATCCCATCGTCCTAAGAATAGTATGACTTCTATCACGAAATTCACCTTTGACTTTTTAGAAATAGCTGAAAAACTTCTGAATTCTTATCTTTGCACTCATGATAAGCAGTGACGAATCACAAAGTAAAGAACAATTTAACCTGCAAATCTCAGGAGAAAATAAGACTGTTTGCCGCGCTGAAAACATAAAATTTGTTTCCATTCCACAGATGAAAAGTTCAAGAAAAGTCCACATTATATACATTGTTTTTTATACCCTCCTGAAAGGGCAGGCCTACTGCTATGCAAAGCAATGCTAGTTCGCCATCAATTAGTTATAACTTTCATGTTATGCCGCTGCTAGTAAACGTAAATTTTCCTAGTGAATTTTACCAGTAATCTAGTACACCTTGCTTGTAAGCCTAATGGTTTCGAATGAAAATTTCTACTTTACAAAAGCGTGTCGTGCATTTCACGCTTAAATCTGCAATGGTATCATATCTTAATCATACTCCCTGCTAACAGCATGATTACACAGCTACAAAAGGCATCGATATTATGTTATACACCTAATCATTATAGCTCTGTTCTTTTTAGATTGCTACACTACTGCAGACCCAGTTTGATCATTCTGACTAGAAACTAAGATGTTGTGGCAGTTAAAGATTTTTTACTTCAATAACAGTGGTTCTCAGCCATTTCACTAAATGGAGCCAAATCCAGACCTACGATGTTGTTAGAGCTGCACTAAAAATTTTTAACACAAATCAATTGACACGTTTTGTTTGATTGCACTAACGAAGTCTGTTACACAAAACATTAGAGGTATTGCTGAAAGACTGGCGCACTAAGGATGCTTGGGAGCTGCATGCGGCGCTCAGAATGTGTTTGAGAACCACTGTTCTGCAAGTAACATCAAACCTGCCAGCTACTATGCTACAACCTTAGCGATGTTTAAACCAAGGAAACATCAGGCTTGCAGATACATTGTTGCAGTATGGTGTGGTAAATCGTAACTACCTCTCAAAAGGGTATAACTTCAGCTCCGGTCCTAAATCTTAAACTGAGCTCCGGCTCTGAATCCTTCTGATTTTTAATTTGAGCTTTGGCTCTGGCAAAACGCCCAGCTCCGGCGCTCCGGTTCCGCAGCTCTGTTTGGCACGACCGCATGCAACAACTCAGGGACAGCGCTTGCCGGTATTGTGATTCGTGGAAGGAGTACGCTTTGAGTAGAATGGCTCGACCTTCGGTAACCTATCATGATGGAGGGAGTGCGTTTGATTCAAGGGGCTCGGCTTCCGAAGGCGAATAATGTGACATGTTGCGCTCAAGCAGTTCATCAAGCCCAGCCGCAAGCACAGTGCATAGACAAAAAGTTTCGCGGAAAATAAAGCAATTTGACTCGTGAAGCAGGTGAAGAAATTCGTCTCGTGTCGAGGGCAGATTTTTCGACAACTGCTCAAAAATTTTCAAAAGTCGTAGTGTTGCTGCGAAAAATTTCCCGCGAGCATGTCAGATTTCCAGGGAATGACATGCCCAAATTTCCCATTTTTTCCTGGCCTACCCGCAACAAAGAGGAAACGGCAATTGCGAAACCCAAAAAGCAGCTAGTTACAGCCTCGGTATGGAGATTTGACGAGACACGAAAATTTAAAAAATGTGCGTGGTGTGTTTGAAAAGTAACGAGACTGTATGTGCTGCGCGAGTTATGTGTCCGTTCGGAATTAGCACCGTACATTACAATGAAGGTTAACCTCTAATAAGTGTACAACAGCACTTTCAGCTTTCTATGTTAACAGTACGCTCTTTTGCAGGCTTTTGTTTGTAGTTAGTCTGGCGTTGAGCGTTGTGAAAAATGTTGGCCCGCAATATTCGCTTTAACACAATGACCATCGAGCGACGAACCAACGTGAAATTTCTTGTTCGACTTGGAAAAACTCCAACAGAAGCACTCAGAATACCGCAGGATGTGTATGGGGATGACGCAATGTCGAGAGCTCTGGCTTTCGAGAGGCACAAGAGGTTTAAGGAGGGAAGGGAGGATATTGAAGATGACCCCAGGAGCGGAAGGCCTGTCACAAGTAGGACCGAGGAAAATGTCGAGCTTCTCTGCCAGAAGGTGCATGGAGATCGCCGCCACCTAACTGTTAGAATGATTGCAAATGAGTTGGACATGAACTGCGAGAGGGTGTGGACAATCATTACGAAAGATCTTGGGATGACGCAGATCTGGGCAAAAATGGTTCCTAAATTTCTGAAAGCGGAGCAGAAAGAGCAGCGTGTGCAGGTGTGTCATGACATTCTGGAATAACTCGAAACTGAACCGAACTTGCTGGAGGCGACGAGTCATGCATCTTTGAGTACGATCCAGTGACCAAGCGCCAGAGTCTTCAGTTGAAGAGTCCGACATTGCCGAGGCAGAAGAAAGCGAGGATGGCCAAGTCCAAAACCAAGGTGATGTTGATGGCTTTCTTTGATGTGAGGGGCATTGTGCACACAGAATTCTTGCCACAGGGCCAGACCATCAACCAGCAAATTTACAGGGACATCCTGCAACGTTTGATGCGGTCAGTGCAAGAGAAGAGGCGACAAATGCACGAAAAAAATCATGGCTGCTTCCACCGGCGTATGGAGGGGGGAGGCCACTGTGTTATGGCCGCCTCCTCAGACCTTAAAAGTAAAAAAAATGTAAAAGCAGTATTGTCTAAGACTTGCTTCCAGAATGCATAAAAATCCGTTGCGACATGAGTTTCAAAAACGCATTGAATCGTGTTTGTTTTATTGTAATAGCCTGTNATAGCCGCTTCTTGGTGATGTGGAGACGAGGCNAATTGCGCTACATAAGGGGGACGATTTGCTTGACAGCCAGTTCAGTTGGTTGGACTCTCAAGCGGGAAGGAGGTATCATGGGGTTTGAAACATACTTTGACTCCGAGAAATGAACCACTGTTCTCAGTTGCACAAACTTGTACACAGCGACGCCGGAACGTCGGTGCAGCAGGGTGGGGCAGAAAAAAAAGTTGAGGACGATGCAAACTTATGAAAAACAAAAAAGTGGTTACCAATTATCAGGCCCGTAACTACAGGGGCGCAGGGGGTTCAGTCTCCCCTGAAAAAAATGTTGCCCCTCCCTGGAAAAATGTGTTGAACATAGTTAAAAACATTTGAGCCCCTCTCAGTAAACTCTTCGCCTCCACTGGTGCCCAGTCTGGTTTGGGCCTGCCAATTATGCTTGCTACAGTTCAACAATAATGTTGGCTTTAATAATAATAAAACAAACTATAGACAACTTGTTTCAATTCGATTTTGAGAAATCATAAAATTACCCATAAAAAAACCTTTGCCCCCGTTGTTCCTCGCTTGAAAGGTCAGGGATTCAATGCCACCGCTCACCGACGTCCCTGCTTGCCGCTGTCAGCAGTCACTGTCTCACTACATTACCTGCCAACATGTCTGCGTTCAGCAGTCATATGCGACAAAACGCCTAATATGGTAACTTGAAGTGAACATTTGAAGATTTGTTACCAATGTTGTTATTACACGAACAGTAAAACAATCCGCTCGCAAGTTTGGCAATTTCCCCTGGCCAGCCCAAAAGTTAGGGGAGACCAAAAAATTTTTGTGGGGAACAAAATATTTGATTTTACACGAGTACCACTATTTTGTTTGTGATACCGCCTCTCAAAGCGCAAATGACTATAAGTTCTAAAACTTTGGGTGGGACATGGTCAGTGGTGGGTTTAGGGTTGGGGGGACCCGAGGCAAGACTTAAAAGGGGGCCCTCTGATGACGTCATCATACTCGGCCAACCGTGATAATCACTTTTGATTTCCCTAAGATACGGCCACCCAAGGATATGTTCCTGAGACTACGGCATAACTGAAGTAGCAGAAGGAGAAAATGCAAAAGGGTGTTCATAATACACAACTTTGAAAATACTGAAAGTTGGGAAGAACACACAAAAGTTAGGCAATAGCAAGTTGGCATCGCCCCACTTATTTTCGCGCCCATTTCTCTGCATTCACCATCAATAAACTACAAAGTTTGCCCCTTTGAAAGTTTCACACTTTCCCCCTTTGAAAAATGCTTGGTAGTTGGTATTCTGAATTTGTTCACAGTCATGTCTTTGTGGGAATCTGTGAAACTATAAAAAACAACCAAGAAGATTTGAAACACTAAATTTGTTTTCAATTTCATCCTTTCAACTGCAAAAACATAGCATACACAAGCATCCAATTAGAGACTTGTTTTGGAAAGCTTTGAGGCTGGATGAGTCAAGGCTGCCCTCAACCTGCATTGCCACTAGTTGTTTGAAATATGGGCAATAGTAGGAAATAATTCATCATGTACTTTATCGAAAACATTTCTACTGCAGCAAGTAGCCTACATAATTGATTAAATCTGTGCTAAGAAAAAAC
>JGI24159J19872_10014485_pt1 | contig 10196 bp, 3 predicted proteins | sample Ectturendosymbi4_FD_19872 | JGI IMG/M metagenome (IMG submission 19872) | reverse complement strand
TTAAAGTTTGGACCTTTTTACGATTTTAATAAATGAGACTTTATAGATTTCAAAAAAATTGTAAATTTGGACCTAATTTGGACCAATTTGTGAATACATTTCGGACCTTTCCTCTGTAGAACATCTGGCAACCCTGAAGTGCATGTTGGCATGATAGCACTGAATGTTACATAACACACGTAGTCAAACACTGTTTTTAAATGTGTTTCATTTCTTTTTCAAATCTTAATAATTTATGCAAAATTGTTCAGCTTTCAGGAATTAGAGAACTTTAATTAAGTTAATTTCAGCTGATATTTGCAGCAGCTCACTAAAAACTAGAACTATGTATTTGCATAAAAGCTTATTCTTCCTTTCAAGCTTGAAGTGTTGCTTAGTGATTGAACTGCATAAGTTATATCTAATAATAGAGCCCCATAGCATAGTCTCTAGCTAGCACAAGAGTGGCACACTTATTACAGAGGTTTTTGTTGCAAAAGCAACCTATTATGGCTGAAACACATAGATGTGATCATCTTACCCACCTGACCAAATCTATTATCACCTTCAAACACACAGTAAAAAGCACTAGGTGTTCTGTATGCTTTCTAGGAATCAACTAACTGCACTCTGCTTTTATCTTTTTGCAGTGATTCAAACTTGCATGTTAAGTACTTACTATCCACAATAGGGGTAAGCAAGGGGCCAATCGGCAATTTTTTGTGATCAGCAATTTTGTGATCAGCATTGTTTGGTGGTTAAGGCAATATACTACAAACAACATTCTCGAAAGTGCAACATTAATCAAGGTTATACTTCCCACAATTTGAGACCTTGCAATCACTGGCTTCAGACATGGATCTTACTCCAGTCTATGTCTAATTCATTACAAGTAATACTAGCTGCCGAAAGTCAGGAGTCTAGAATCAATTTATAATTATCATCAACCATCAGTATCACTGGTGCAACGACAAGAATCACTGTGATAGATCATTGTTTAGAAAGGTTGCTTTGGTGGGTTAAATGCTGTATACAGCTGACATTGTTCTTAGAATGAATATGTGAGAAACAATTAATTTTTTTTCAAACTGGACATAAAAGAATGTTTTTCATCTTCCAAACAAAATGGATTTAATTTAACAGACAACTTTAATATTATACACATGAGATATATTCGTTTGTCTGAACAAACGTTTATGATAAAGTAATGCAACAGAAAGAAACATTAGCACTTTTTCACTGTATACCACATAATAACTGAGTACCAAATACAAAACATACAATGCTATTGCACATTAGAATTGAATGGTTATTCCTAAGAAATAGTTGGAATTAAGACTGATATTGAAATGCTGGCATCAACAATTAGTTCTTGCAGTGGTGGCTCACATGTAGGCACTGCAGAACCGCAGCACTCCTATTTTCACATTATTTTGTTATTCAGTAAGTTTATTGTTTCACTTTGGTATTTACTTTTGCATGCGCAAGTGTTGACAATGTGTCCTACCTGCACAAAACTGTTCGAACAATGTTAAAGATTAGACATCTATTTGTTTTTGTATGTGAAGCACTACAAATGACAAAAACTTACAGCTGTTAGTGCTTGCAGCACTGGTGTCACTACAAAATGTATAGGAAGGGTTGCGGCCTGTCAGTCAAGCACAGCCAAACTGGAACGGTAAGCCTGGAGCTGTGGTTTCCACAGCACCAGGCTGGAAAGTCCGGTGACCAGTGATAGGCAGCAGAATCATTGTGTTCATCCTAGTGCTGGTGAGAACCAGCATACATAAATTGTAGACTCAAGAGCTTTACAAAGCACCATGATACGACACATTGTATTAAATGGCAGTGAGTCTTACTTTTGGTTATTACATTTGGTATGTATTTTTATTCTCAACAGTGGAAGGTTAAAGTGAAAAAAATATGAATGAAATTGGGATGGCTTCATGCCTGTTTACACAAAAATTTTTTCTGTTATCAGTATAGTCACTTTGTAGTTTATATCTCATTGGTAGGTTGCTGATTTTCACTGCATGTACTAGCTTTAACACGATAAGAGGTTGAAAATTCTCTCCGAAGTGATGTTGCATATGGAGTTGGTCTGGATTTGCAATACAAGGTGATTTTGGGTTTGATTGGTAGAAAACGCATGGGCTGTATTCCAGAACGTGCTTTGAGCACATGCTTGACTTGATGTTTTCTCAGCCTCAAATCAGAAACACCATAGAACCGGGATGGGAACCTGTGGCCCGTGGGCCAAATGCGGCCAGCATGAACATTTGATATGGTTCGCAACATAATTTTTGTTACCCAACTTGGAGTACAACATCGTGTAAAAACTAAGATCCATGTTAAGCAGGTACTTAGATAATAAGTCAAGAGAAGTCACTCTTCGTCATAGTTAGATAAGGTAGAATCTTAGGATTAAATCAATTGATTTTACAGCCCGCCAGCAATGATAAACAATTCCTGCAGCCTGTGATAGTAAATAGGTCCCCCACCCCTGCCGTAGAACATCAACGTGGAATACGTCTACAGTTGTGAACAGTGTCAGGATTGAAACTGGTTTTAAAAGTCAAGCTTACTTCGTGCTGAGTTGAAATCTCAAGTCAGCTTCTGGAAAATATGATTAGCGCAAAAATTAAGCCCGACTTCAATACTGCCCTACAATTTAATTTTAAATCATGCAGCAATACCCAATCTTTCAGCAAATCTTAAACTTATGGCTACTTGCACCCAATCTTGGAAAATTGTTTCACACAAACGATAATCAACCAAAGCATCGTTCAATTATTGAGTGACGTGAAATAACTGTGTTAACATCTTTGGCACCAAAAGATGCAGCAAGTCTTCTAGATGGCAATGAAAAAAAAATTGGAAAGTCTGGGATTTCGTTTTTTTGTGAGTGATGTTGCAAGCCAGGTAGGTTTTAGGCCATTTTGGCTCAGGTTACCTGGCCCTGTGCCCCAACTGCTAGATCGAATTTTTTGACTCAAGTTTTTATTAGAAACTAGGCCAGAATGTCTTTGAGACTTCGATTAGCTTCTTAACATTTCTGGTCCAAAAGTTATGGCCTAAAAAGCAACAAATAATTAATTAATCCCCAAAGGAATTAGTTTATTATCTTTTTTTTTGTTTTCAGACCATAACAAAGTAATTAGTCCCCAAGGGAATTAATTAACACTTTTGAACCAGAATGTGAGAAAGCTAACCAAAGGCTCAAAAGACTCAGATTCTAGCCTGGTTTCCAACAAAAAATTGAGTCAAAAAATTCCATCTAGCGGTTGGGGCTCAGGGCCAGGTAACCTGAGCCAAAATGACTTAAAACCTACCTCACTTACAACATCACCCACAAAAAAACAAAATCTAAAACTTTCCAATATTTTTTTATTCCAACCAAGAAGACTTGCCACATGTTTTGAGTATTTGAACACTTCTCTAGCACAATCACCTGGCAAGTTTTGGAGTTGCAAAGTGGCAGGAAAATAGCACAAAAACATGTGCTCAGTGCGTGATTTCAAAGTACAAATATTTCATACACTTAAAAGCACTAGTGTTTCTGTATGCTTTTGAGGAATCAGTCGACTGCCATCTGCTTTCATCTTTTTGCGATGATTCAAACTTGCACATATCTCTATTGAAGTATGTATTTTCCACGATGGGTGTAAGCAAGGAATCGATCAGCAAATAATTTTTAATAGGAAATCGATTTCACATAAAATTACACATCCTCAGTCCTTATTCAAATAGATTTGAATAAGGACTGAGGATGTGTAATTTTATGTGAAATCAATTTCCTATTAAAAATTTGCTGATCGATTCCTTGCTTACACCCATCGTGGAAAATACATACTTGAATATTTCATACACTGGTGCCGAAGGTGTTAATTTTTCCAGGAATAACAGTTGCTTGTCCAAAGTGATAAGGCACTCATTTCCCTAGTACCGTTGTGTGATATGATCACATATGGTTGTTTCTGTTCTCAATATATTGAGTCAAATGCAATTGTAGTTGGGATTGTAATGTTATTTTAAGACAGCCGGCATAGTGCAAAACAAGCATTAATTCATTGAATGACTGTTAAGGGAATATCATGCGTATGAGACAATAGCATGTCACTGCAGCATAGCAATATAAGTCTCACAATTCGTTCATAGAAAGAGAACCATCATAGGTCATAACAGTCCACGCCACCGAGAAAAACGTGATGCTGTTTTGTCTTCATAAAATCTTTGTTAAGAGTTGCAACACCTCCACGAATCATAGTCATGAGCCACCACTGATTTCTCGTATCTCAGCTGTTGTTCTTGATTCTGCTTGTGGAAAATGTCTTTTTAATTTGTCATTTTCTTTAGTTCTTCAGGTAGTCAAGCTTTTTTGACTAGTAAATGACTTCCTTACTTTCACCTACCTTGAAGAAACTATACCTGTAGCTATTTACTTTGCAATCAGTAATGAGTGCATAGCTAACAGATTTTCGATGTATCATGTAAATTACATTGACCCATTGTCTAAGTTGTTAGATAAAACTAATGATCAGCAGGCAGTTATATAAAATGTAAACCAGTCATTACACTTATCTGACCACATAGACAAAATACAAAACTATTAGGTTAGGTTTCTTCAATTAATTATCTGTTTTAAGTAGCATTGAATTTACTGCTTTACATTACTAAAACACAAGGGTATATAGTATCTCTTTCAATGTTTCAGAAACAACAAAATAAGTGAACAACAGCCCAAATGCTTTTGGACATGCATCTTAGCAGAAACTGATGCAGATGTTAAATGTTGCAGTTAATGAGAGACCCTTGTTATTAGTCAATGATTAACTTTAAAAAAATAGTGGCGGCTCTTAGCAGTTAATTATTTATAAATGTTAAGATTAGCACAGTTTGTTTAGGATGTACATTTGGAATTAACCCATTTCTAAAATTTTACTTTTTCTACAATCTCACGAATCAATTTGAGTATCGAGACCACAAAGAATGAATTTAAAAAGATTTATGCTGTAAGTATTTTTCATTAATACCATAATGAGCATTTATTTTAACTTGCCAAAAGTTTCTACAGCTTTTAGAATTGCTGAATCTTTTTTGCAAAGTTTTATTAAGTGATTCTGACATAGTTATGAACTAAATTTCCTAGACTAAAGCATTACAGTGACCTGAAGGTATGTTACTTTTGTCTAAAATTCATAACAAAAAGCTAATGGAATGGATTAAATGTGGTCACTTGTATATCCTTGCTAGAACTGTTACTTTTATTATGTTAAGTGTTTCATTAATACCCTTATCTTATTTTGAGATTCTCAGTTCATAGTCACCATTTTTTGCTTACAACATGTAAAAACAACAAAAAAACAACTGAACGAATGCTTTTACATTGGTCCACTGGAAATTCTAAGATTCTAGTGAAATACCGGTGGTTTACTTAAAATTGTTTATTTGCTCATATCACCCATATCACAGTGGTAAGTCAAAAAGAAAAAGACTACAGAAATCCTGGGTCATAACAAATCTCAAGGTAGATGTTTGTTGTTACAGGCAAGCAATACTGGAGAGGAACAAACACTGAAAAGACGCACCAGCAACCAGTGGTGGCCAGAGTCACATTTTCAGACTCCAACTCTGTTCCTCTTGTTCCAAAATTTCTGAATCCTGATCTGACTCTAAAGATTTTTTAAATTTGAGAATCTGTCTCTTGTTCCAACTTTGAAAACCATATATGCAACCAAAATTAAACAATGTGGTAATTAAGCAATAACATTTATAAAGACCACGCAGACTCTCGCTACCACTGAAAATAACAAGTGACTCTGGATTTAGGTCAGATTTTTCAAAACTTCGCACATTTTTCAGCATCCTTTAATAAGCTTGCCTGCAAATTTAAAATGAAAAAAACATGAGCAAGTATAAAAAAATAACTGTCAGATTGTTCCATACTGCAATGTTGTACACACACAATGTGCACAGCATAATATGCAGCATGCACCAAAAGCATCACTTAAAATTGTGCATGTAAAAAGGCAAAATTTTTCAAAGTTAAAAGATTTTCCATAAAGTTTAAACAGGCAAACAACAGCCAACTTGTTAAAGGTAATTTTTCATTTGATGCAAGAAGCCATGCAGCTACATAATCAACTACTGATGCATTGATTTACGTAGTGTGTCAAATTCTCAAGCAACTGGAAAGATCAACATTTGTACTTTAACAAATAAATAAAGTATAAAAACAACTTTTGTTTCTGATAAAACCAGAAAAGTATTTGTTTACTGATAAGCACAAACAGGTTCACACAAATGTTAACCTATAACCATGTTCCATTTTGAGAGGAATGCTTTCTATGTGCAATATAATAACATAGCATATCAACCAAATATGAAGACTGACCATGATCTTTGGGCCCTTCACTTATAACTAATTTAAAATATGCTGTGGCAAATTATTTCTTCTACTATGAAACGTACAATTAAAAATGAATTTTTTTTTTAATGCACATTTCCCCTCATTATTCACAATATATTTAGTGTTTACTATATGCTGCCATTATAACAAAAAGTGCTGAATTCTATAACTGATACGCATGTGCTACAACAATATGCCCTTATGCACTTGGTATGTAAGTTTTATCAATATTAAAGAAGGTTAAAATAGGAAACTAAATATTGTAAGAAACTGTATAAGCATTTGCAAGAAACTGAAAAAATTAACATGACGAGTTTTTCAACATATTCAATTGCTCAGATTGCGGAAATAGTCACAGTGACATACCTAAGTGATTCTGAGCTTGTTTGCTCTACACAAAAATGATTTCACTTGTCTCTAAATGTCAGTGTCACCCTTCAGGCTTAGTTTATATAATCTGTCTTTACCTCTGTTTATTCAACCTCATTTGGTGATGTTATGTGTTTGGTGGAACATACACACAATGGCAGTACTCCATTATGGTCTGTGGGTAATTGTATTATATCTTAATTAATAACACTTGTTGGCTCCAAAATTTTTGTTTGGCCCTTGGGCTCCTTTTTGCCCAAAATTTTTGTTTGGCCCTTGGCTCTTTAGATTTAAGGTTCTTCCAAGAAAAAAAGTTACAAAAAGTAAAAAACCAAAACATTGGCTGCTATCCTATACTAAAAGGGTCATACAACTTCTACAATTTGATTGCTATCATACCGTGTTGGGTTTACTAGTACAGGTCTTAGTGCACAGTGTGCATTGAGTCACATAAAGCATTGAATAAGCTACGCTAGTCATAAAAACACTCACCTTAAATTTTAGAGCCCTCCATTGACAATATATGTAAAAGAGCGTCTTTACACTAAGCATGCCATTAGTACATTATCATTTATTTCGTTTGTTCTACCACTATTATACTGTATATTAGCTTAGCTATACATAGAGTATACCAGTTGAAAGTTGGATACCAGCAACATAAGATATGCAATTGCCACGAAGTTCTGCATCCAAGGATGTAGTGTTAAAACAAAAAGGAAAAACATGGAAATGAGGACATGTTAGAACTTTTCGGAACAAACATTTGGATCTTCAATTTCACTCTGCTCAATATCACGTAACAGGTGATGTTCACCACAATCTGCTGCAATATGCCTGCCTTGGCAATTACACCAGTGAATCATTGAATACTAGGGCCATTTCAAACCACAGAAGTCATATTTTTCTGTGCTTCAGGAAGCTATGAAATAGATTTAAAATAAAAGTCACAGTCTTACGAAGTCTATAACAAAAGTCGTAAAGTCACAGAAAGTCATATTTTTCGTATTGGAAGTGACTACAGATACGCCTGTCCTGAAGCAATTCAAATAAAAGGGTCAGTTTATCATTCAATCTGCGTGGATCTTGTAGGCTACGGGTTATGCGTTACGACTACTACGCCAACAGTTGTCGGTTCGACTCTGCACTCTCACCTTGCCAACTTTCATTTTATTTTTTATTTTACTTTTTTTCAGGCTTAGGTGCTACATTTAGGGGTTAGTGTTAGGTTGAGGTTAGGTAACGGCTATGGTTAGTTAGGGTTAAGGTTAGGTTTAGGGTTTATCTTTTATGTTTAGTTCGTTTCTACCAAGCCTACTGCACTCTCATCATGCATTATTGTTACATCACAGGTAGCGTATGAATAAGTTTTCAAACTTCAAGATCCACAGGTGTATCTGTAGCCACTGCCTTTCATATTAGGTCATAAAAAGACATATTTTGCATATTTTCACCTAATTCAATAAGGAAACCATTAAAACAATCTCAAAATATACACCTAGCTTTGCAGTTTAATTCTTAAAAAGAAAAGCAGTGAGTACACAACAATGAAGCATATGCTAACCTAAACTCTCTCCATTTTGGAAACGATCCACTACAGATTAAGAAGTACATTGATAAAAGGTTCGACAAGAACAATGTAAAAAACAATTATGGAGTTGCAAAGACAACACATTTCATCAACACTATGCAAAATTGCCAACCAACTTCACCATCCATAGAGGTAGAGTGTTCATTTTCTCTACTGAAATTGTTTTTCCACCCAAATGGTAAGTTTAGGGCAGTGGCTACAGAACCGCCTGAGGATCTTATTTTAAACCTTATTCGACCACCACCTGTTCAAACCTAAAACCTAACCCTTACCCTGAACAGTAGCCCTAACCCTACGCTAACACTAACCCTAACCCCTAAACCTAAACCTCAAAAACATTTGGAAAATGGAAAGAAGAACTGGTCGCATGAATTAAAACTTACAACCACTACTACCAAAACAAAAGTCATCAAGGTGAGAGCTGAACCGAAAATCATTGGTACAGTAGACCTATAATATCCATCTGCTTTGCTACTGTTACAACCTCTATGTTGACATTGCGCTGAATGTGTAGGTCACCACAAACGGAATGTGCATGAAGAACAACGCCATAGGCTACACGTGTGGCACGAACACGCAATAACAGAGTGATCTCGTCGGGTGAACTCTATTGTTGCTTGNTGCTAGTGTGAAGCTTTGCACACCTGCCTTTCAGCCTCGAGCTTTCCGATCACAAAATTACCACTACCATGACAGTGTGGCTTTGACAGTGATAAACTGAGCGTTTTATTCAAACTGCATCATGCCAGGGGGTGCAGTCGAATAAGGTTTCAAATATGAAGATCCACAGGCATTTCCGTAGCTACTTCCTAATTTTAAAGACTGCAATATTTTACTTTAGGAAGTGACTACGCCTACGGATACGCCTGACCTGATACAATTCAAGTAAAAAGGTCACTTTGTCATTCAAACAGCATGGGTCTCCGTAATGTAGCGGTTATGCGTTTGGCTACTATGCCAATGGTTTTTGGTTCGGCTCTCACCTTGCCAAATTTCAGTTTCTTTCTCTATTTTTTCAGGCTTACGTGTTACTTTTACTGTTTACGGGTTCGTGTTACTGTTAGGTTAAGGTTAGGTTCACATTAGATTAGGGTTAGGTTACATTAGGGCTAGAAAAGGAAAGCGATAGGTTAGGGTTAGGTTAGTCTTAGCTTAGGGTTAGGATTAGGGCTACGGTTAAGGTTAAGGTTAGGATCAACTAAGGTTTATCTTTCATGTTTACTTCGTTTCTACCAAGCCTCCTGCACTCCCGTCACGCGTTACTGTTACATCACAGGTGGAATATGAATACGTTTTCAAATTTCAAGATCCACAGATGTATCTATCATAACTGCTTTCACTTTTTAGGCCTGCATTAAATTGTACCTCAGTTGGCAAAGAACAACTGTAGGTGAACCAAGTTATTTGGATGAAATGTAATGCACTGCCTAAAATTGCATGTTCTTACTGCCCAAAAGAAATAAACCAATGCCCATGCATGTTTTCAATCTGCTTCAAACCAAATTGTAATGTTTCGTTTTGCTCATGTTTTGGGCTGTTATTTTAGTTGTGCTTCAACAAACCACAGGTCCACCCTTTTAATTTTTATTGCTATTAATGCTTCTTTGTACAGTAGTTGTATGTTCTAGAGAAATCACTTTTTTTTGGTCATATGAAGTCATATTTTCTGAAAAATGAAGTTAAAGTATATTATCTGGTTTCTCAGATCATAAAAATGGCCTTAGCTTAGGCCTCGCTAACTGATTTTCACTTTGAAACTTCCTACGGGGATGCCCCCAGACCAAAACTAGATTAGGAAAGCCACGTTACACTTCAATGCTTTCCACTGGAGGTAGAGAGAGATCAGCAGTA
>JGI24159J19872_10014484_pt1 | contig 10197 bp, 6 predicted proteins | sample Ectturendosymbi4_FD_19872 | JGI IMG/M metagenome (IMG submission 19872) | reverse complement strand
ACTCACGGCCCCGAGGGGGGGGGGCATTCGGCGGCAGCTCCCCCTCTAAATTTTTGTGCTCTCAAAATATTCTTGTGCCCAGAATTTTTATTACAATTATGAAATATATAATAAAAACAAAAATCTTGCCCCTCCATAAATTTTGCCCCTCTAAACTTCAAAACTTGGCTAGGACTTTTGATGAACTAAAGCAGGCCGACGTTCCTTGTGTTTGAAATGAAATTTCAGGCATGCATGTTTACAAACTTTGAACTTGCTTATAAACAAATTTTGTGATAAGTTACAGTTGCAAAATTTTTTAAAGGTTTTTTCAACACAAGTTTAGTTATTTGAAGTTTTCATTGTACGATACATGAAACATTTTAACCCATTCCTTGTAAATCGGAATTACTCTTTTTGAGCGTCTTCAGCAGCATTACTTTTTTGAGCATCTTTCTTTTTAAGTTAGACCAGGATCGCAGAATTTTCTGAAAATGTGTTTCGTTGATAACGAAGCTAATTAAACTTTACCAGAACTTGAGAACCAGTAAAAGCAAAACTTGGGTCACATAACGTAGTGCTGCAGTTTTTAAAGTTAGCTCATCACAATTCGAAGGCACCGGCAAAACGCACACAACTGTACAATATTCTCTTCACAAAATATTTTATTTGAAACGCAACTAAAAACAACCACTTTCTTATCTCACATCACCACTGAAGTACCTTCTGTTTCAGTTTTTGCTTTGATCAGAACTTTTCCTGCTCTTTCGCTTGTGTTGAATTATCGGAAAGCCGATCATAACTACGGCTTAAAACAGTTGAAATAGAGTTTCGGAAAGCCTACACGAAATCTCCAGCGAGTCACAAAATATCCTTCAGCACAGAGAACACCAAGGTTTTATGGTGATACATGGCAGGTTATTTTGACAGGTTGATATAGCCAAGTACCAACTACAACCAAAAACAAACTTCATGCTAAACATGCCTTAATCTTGTTGACTTTCAAATTCTAAACTTTGGGACAAATAAAAAGAGCCACCTAGAAACAAAGCACCAAAAACAAGCATAATATCATCGCGGCACGTAAATGACATCATCACAATTCGTCAGATATAATGCTAACAGCAAGAGAAAATAATGGTCTCACCTGCAGCAACCCATGAGGATCGTTGGACGTTGGAATGTTTGATAGTCATGAATCGAGAATGAAACACTGAATGCATTTTAGTAAAATTAGCTGGGAAACATCCTGACCTACAAAAGTATTCTATTTGAGTTATGAACTTGTAATGCAGAAAGATGATCAAACATTTCCCAAGATTTGGAAGTTTTATAAATTAAAAAAAAGGCAATGGATGCTGTTGCTGACATTATATTGTTGATAAAATTAGATTTAAATGTTACTGTTAGAAGTATCTTGCAGATATCACAAATGATGTAATTCAGCGTTTGGAAGCGCAACCTCACGATACCATTTTCTTGCGATGTTTAGGACTAACAAAAAATAAACTTTGTTTTCATTAAAAAGCGAGGTATTCATGTCTTTCAGTAACCTAAACCAAGGGCCAAGGCAGTAGGCCTATATGCTGCAAGTGAGCGGCGTTGATTGCAGCATGTGGTAAACTTCAAGTGCCTTTGGGATAGTGTTTAAGTGTGACGGAAGAAGAAATAAGGACATTAGTACACGGGATGGTAAAGCATGCGCAGTTCTACAAGAGCTTTATGCTATGTGGTGAAAACGGGAGCTTTCAAACGTTGCAAAGCTATCTGCTTTCTAACTGATCTTTGTTCCGATCCTCACCTGTGTCATCAGTGCCGCATTAAGGTAGCGCGGAGCCTGTAGCATATTAACAGCGCGGGGCATTCAGTTAAAAATGCACTTAAACAACGTGAACAACTATTAAATCATAATTTCTGTAGACATCCATGTGACTACCATTAGCATACTGAATTTCGTATTTTCGGCTAGTGAATAAATGCCAAATCCAGGCTGCCAATACGATTTGTTGAAAAACCTCATATGGACTCACCAAAGAAAGATTTGAATAAAAAATCCCAGGTAGACACAAAAGTAGATGAATCTTTCTGCTATCTATAATACTTGGGCATCTGTAAGTCAGAAAACGTGTGAGTGAATCTATGAGCCTACTGTAACTTTTCTGATGAACTTTCGTGTCTGTCGGAAATATTATATCGCAGTAACATGGGCTTGTTTGCATTTCTGACAGTGATCTGGCAGCATTTGCAATTATCAAATCGTCATTCCTGGTGTACGTCTGTAGCTAACCTTTGAGATCTGAATCTTTCAACCACTGTACCTTTAAATTGCTGCGTGTACCACTTCATCTTTTCTTGGACTTGCTTTATTAGTACCTCTGTCACTTGAGCTCATTGCACCAACCTGTTGGAAAAGTGGCTATGACTAATATTTACAGCTGAGGTGTTAGTTGCTTGTTTATCAGTTATGCTGAAGACCAATTACCTTGGTTAAACAAGATAAAGGAAGATGAGACTAGAAATGAGAAGTATAAAATCATGCCCTATCTTAAATCACAGGTACGCAGTTAAATCCTAAAACCCAGATCTTCAGAATAAAAACCAAGAAAGGCATTGAAAACCAGACCTGGGGGCAAAACTCCAGGTTTGGCCACTGGCGCAACTCGTAGAACAGGTCAGTGTGATGTAATAATACCTTTTAATGCCATTCATAACAACACAAACAAGCAATATCTGGAAATTACTGCTATTTCGCCTTATTGCTTGAGTGGTACCGTAATGTTGCAAATAATTGTAAAATACTTTGATTTTCAAATCACAGCAGTCTAACATAAAAGCATACAATTGAAAACTTTCACTTAATTGCTTATGGCTTGGACTGAAAAATTGTATACATATAATCAGGGGTGGATATTAGGGGAGACGAATGAGGCTGTCGTCTCAGGCCCTCTTTTGAGAGTTTGCACTTAGCTTTTGCGTTGTTTTGTAAAAAGTTTTTTGGTCATTCTAGAGTCACATTTAATAAATTGTGAAGCAAATAATATGTTTGTCCAAACAATAACAAAATTATGTGTTAATACGCCAAGGGAAGCCCCTCATCAACTTTAATGTGTAGACAAAGAACAATTTAAAATCAATTGACTTCCAACAATTTACTGTGTGAAATGGACTTTCACGCAGATGCTAATTCCCAGACAAAATGAAAATTTTGATTTGCTTTCAGCGAATAAAGTTTCTGTATAACAAGTGTAAAATATTGGACCCCCTTCATAAGAGTTTGCCTCGGGCATCCAACGTCTGATATTGCACGTACTAAAAAACAAATTTAACACAAAGGACTGCGGGGCCCCCAAAAACGTGGGGCCCGTAGCAATTGCTACATTTGCTACTATTGTTAATCCGACACTGTATGTCATGGACCTTGAGTAGGCCTAATAGAAATAGTGTCTTGGATCTTGAGTAATAGAAAGAGTTCTATTCCAAGTTCAAGTGGCAGAGATGGGATTTTTGCGAAGAGTTCACTGCGTGACACTTCGCGACAAAGAGGGCAGTTGTGAAGTTCGTCAAGCCCTGAATGTCCAGCCACTTGAATAAAAAGATCTCAGCTGTGATGCTTCGGCCATGTGACCAGAATGCCCCACGAAAGATTGGTGATGCAAGTCGTGCTGGCTACACCCGCGGGAAAGCGGTCCAGAGGTCGATCAAGGACCAAGTGAGCAGCGATGAGCTCAGTGGTAGAGTTTCCACCTACCAACTGGAAGGTCAGGTGTTCGGTCCACGGCCACTGAGTCACTCGCAGTAGCGCTCTTTGGGCAAGAGAGTTCACCGCAACCGCCCCGACAGAAAGCGTTATTATTCAGGCTTCGGACTGCCGCCAAATGTCGTCAAAAAATCTGTCGCATTGCATGCGATCATTAAAATCGGACCAAGTACAGTGAATACATCTCCGATCTTGTTTGATCTCGTATGAAGCTAGAAGAACTTTCAGAAATGTTAAAACCCGTGACGTGTTTCGAGTCATCCTACGGCTGCTTCCCATATGAATCTCCTCAGTAGATCTCATAATAATATTCTTGTTTCAAATTGATTTCCATACAGAATATTTCTTTTTTTTACATGTAATGACAGGAAGATCACAATTGTTACGTCAATACAACGTGCTTGAGAGACCACCGCAGAATCAATATTGAAATAACAGCGTTAAAAGAAAGAACAGCAATGCGTCAGCTTGTAAACCAGCGAAGAAGCAGTTGCGTAGCAAGAGGGTTGAGCCAGGGTGGGAAAATTTAGCTGAAGGGGCCCCGGTGGCCACTGTACGAGGACTATTGACCAACACTCAGAAAAACGTTGAGAGATTATGGTAAATGCGAATATTGATGTCCATACAAAAACACGAAATCACCGGAAAACACACCGGAAAAACGCAAAATTACACAGCCAACTGAAAGCCAAAGGAATATACTAAATACCGTAATATAAGCTAAGTCGGGGTCCGGTTTTTACATTTAGCTTGCCGGGGGGACGGTTCGCCGCACCACTGCCCCCCGTCAGTTGTGNCACTGCGAAGAAGTCGCCAGGGGCGCATTCGTGATTCGCATCTTTGCATTGAGGACGATTCGGGGATAACCCTTCCGATTCTGACAACTACGGATGTGTGAAGCCCGAAGCCTCTGATTCTAACAGTTCAGTACTGACAATGAATGTGCAGTTTCGCCTTTTGCAGAAGACAAGACAACTTCCAAAAGTGCAACCAAACAAAGTTGGTGGCTTTTGCTTTTAGCTGTAAGTTATATTTTGCCATCAAGCAAGGTAGGTGGCAGGTGTAGCAGGTTTTAAACACTATCAGGCGTAAACATGTTCAAAAAGGATGTTACTGGGAATGCGGAAGCATCTAAGGAAAGAAGTTCTGGATCAGAAAACCTCATTAGAGAATTCAATAAAAGCCACTCAGATAAAAACTCAGATGAGGTCAAAAGTATCACCTGGCATTCCAATATCGAATTTCTGCTGTCCGCTGTTGGTTTTGCCGCTGAACGTGTGGAGATTTCCATACATTTGCTTAAAAAATGGTGGAGGTTTGTTCAGTTTGTTTTATTTGAAAAGCAAGTAAGCGTAGACCTATTCACAGATAAGCACTATAATTCTGCGCTGCACTTGCTCTAAACACAAACCCGGTAAGGTACAGTAACTTCGGCAGAAGGAGAATGCGACTTTTTGAAACTCAAGATTCTTCCNTTTTATTTAAAATAATAAAAGATAATTTTTTTTTCTTAAACTCNATTTTCTCTTAGGTNTCCAAATAAGCTCAGGTGGTTTTGTATATGAAGTATATGAAAATAGCAACGGTGTGACATTCGTAAAAATACAGCGTAGCGCACTGATTCTCCATCAGTGGAATAATTGTATTGTTGTTCGAAATGTTGCTCTGTTCTTCATCCAACCAATGTTTTTCCAATAACTTTGGAGCTTGTGAGTTTGGGAAAAGAACAAACGTTTAATTTATTCATGCCAGAAATTGACTTAAACAGGCGCAAACACGAGGGTTGTGCTTGATCCTCATTGCCAAAGGACTTATGCTTCTAGGGCGTAAAATGTCCAGATTTAGTCAGTACCCTAAAATAAGAGAGGACGTTTATCGTTTCGGAAGGAATTTGCTTTGCTACACCATTCTCTTTACAAAGAAATTGCATTGTGGAACCTGAAAGTTCCAGCTTTAATTAAGGCTTCACTGTTGCTATAAAGTTAAACTGTTTTGTTGTTGTTATTGTTGTTATCTATTTGTCACCTTTATTTTTGTTTGTTTTTCCTGAACAACCTTACCTTAAGAATATCTTCAGGTTTCCAACAGTGCTGATGTTGCTATCACTCTCACCACCATCCTGATAGCCATGGTGCTTGCCGCAGTAATTGTTTAAACCTGACATTCTTATGCCAAATGTCCTTTGTATATCCAACGTAAGAGATTATATGGCTCACTTTTGATGTTGCGAGCTGGAGATGAAAATATGCTTTGCTTGTAGTTGACGTGAGATTCTAGTAATGGCCTGCACAATGGATGACAGCCATGGTGGACGCATTGTACAAACTCTTCCTCCGCGCAAGTTCTTTTGGGCGTAATTTAATCACACAAAAACACTATTTTATATTTTCAGGAGCTTTCTTGATCCCCTACTTCACAATGGCAGTTTTTGCCGGGGTCCCTCTTTTCTACCTGGAATTGGCTCTTGGTCAGTATCATCGAGAAGGGTGCATTTCGTTGTGGCGAAAAGTTTGTCCTGTGATGAAAGGTGTGTCCACGCAGCAGAAGAGGTGGGATCTGCTGTTGAACTGCAGAGCACTAGTTGTGCGTAGCAGCTGTGGTAAACAAAGGAAGATGAAGTGGCTTGAACTGAACGGACGCACAAATTTAAAACCCGTTACTTTGCTTTCGTGGAAAATAATCAAAATGTTGAAAGAGCAGCACTACCAAAAGTCAAGTAGTGAAGGTCGCTGCTTATCTTCGCGGTGTTACATAATTCTTGTTTGTTTCAATTTCATGGAACACTGAATGAAACTTTGACACAGCACTCGATGATAAACCTGCAGGTCAACCACAGGTCAGGCATCACAATACTCCTTTTCGTTTCCGGGATATGCTCTCACTTCGATCAGCTCACGCAAAAGTTACAAAAGTGAAACCGACCAAATGCGGTTAAATTTCAATATCAAAGCTGTGCTATAGCGGCGTTTGGAATAAATGAGCCAATGCACTGTCGTTTACAATCAAAATTGGAAGACGCACTGCGCTGGATGCAGCCCACGTTTGCACCGCCTTGCGAAGTATGAAATGACATTATGAATATAATATATAATAGAAAACACGTTGCTGGTTGATCAAACGATGTTATGAAATATTATTTGATTAGAAGAAATTCGAGTTGACAAGCACAAGGCAAATATTCTACCGCTCTTGCATTGATATTCAAGCCACCAAAGGTCAGGTGGGTGCGATAGTCACCACGAACGGAAAGTTTAAAAATATCTGCGAACAAAGAGACGTGATGCGTGTAGGTACCTTCATATCGATTTGATTCCTTTCATCGGTGTTCTCCATTTCGCGATCCTACATTCAATCTGCGATCGGTGGAAGCGTGTTAGTTAATTTCTATAGCAGTGGTTCTCAACGTTTTTACTCATGCACCTCTAAAAATTTTGTTTCTGACCTCGCATCCCCCATATAATTTCTAATCAAGAACTAGTTTTTAAGTGTTTCGAAAGGAATTTACATATTTATATGTAAGAAAATCAAACGTAGAATAATAAGTTCTTCTGCAATAGTATAAGATAGTATAAGGTGCTTTAGATTTTTCTACAACAAACGCCAAGTGGTATGAAGTCATTTGCAGTAATATGTCAACAGACGCAAAATCTAATTTTGAAAGGATTGCTTGAGCATCAAAACAGGCTCGTTCAGCTCGCAAAAATTATCCTCGTGGCCCCAGCAGGTCGCTTTACGAAGTAGTTCTGCAGCCTAATGGCATCAAATCTGCGTTGGAGAAAACAGTTTCACAGAGCATGCACGCAGACTTTTGCAAATCTTCAGAGCTTCCGATGCGAGTGAAATCAAAACGAACGTGGTCACCATTCCATTTCCTTTTTTCGAGATGATGAAGGGTTGCGATGATAATCAAAAATCAGAAAAGGTTATCTATACTCGCATTTACGTAGAGCAGACCTTCACGCCTTGTTCAGTTTGTTTCACTTGAAAAGCAAGTAAGCGTAGGCCTATTCACAGATGAGCACCAATTCTGCGCTACACTTTCTCCACACACAAACCTGGTAAGGTACAGTAACTTTNGCAGCAGGAGAAGACGCATTTTTACTATTCAAGATTTTTTGATTTTTATTTAGAACAAACAATCCACCCNAAAATGAAAGGCAGTGCACGCGACTGCTTTCCCCGGATTTACGACCGATTGACCTCAGAAATATTCACTGTACTAAGAATGGTGAAATAATCCGCTCGTATGTATACTGCGCTCAGAATATCCTATAGATTTATACAGAAAAATATTTATCACACCACAAATAAACAATGCCAATGTCCAGTTCCTTTGTGCACAAACTACTGCAAGTTCGTAAACAAAAAGAAAACTGTAGATTGCAGTTAATGTTTACGCGAATAATTATATCGTGACCCACAAGTTTGAATAAACCTCGCGTTTTTGTCTATAATCCATTGCAAAAGAAAAGAAAAAATCCGAAGGAGAGCAATAAATAGATCAAGTTCCTGTCATTTAAGAAGGACGCTTCTTGCGCCCCCCCCCAGAGGTGCCGGTGCGAGAAGTAGCGTAAACAGCCCAAAATTTGGGGGGTCAAATATTTTGACTTTAAGCGAACAACAGCGTTTTGTCTGGGACACCGCCTCTCAAAGCACAAAACGACAAAATATGATAAAAATTTGGGGTACATGGTCCCCCTGGCCCCCTGGATACGTCTATGGATGCGAGCACCCCTGGTTGGATTCACTGTCCTATAGTATTTGGTGCTATGTTTTTTTCTCTCACGAAAACCGGTTTTGAGGTATTCGGCATATTTTTTAATATGTCAAATCTGTTTCTTCTTTGCAGGTATTGGATACGCATCTTGTCTAATTGGTTCTTATGTATTCCTTTACTACAATACCCTCATTTCGTGGGCCTTTTACTGCTTGTTCAGGTAATTGTCGATAGCTCGCTGGCAAAAAACAATTTTGAAGTCCATTTTTCATAACTGACTGTAACATAGTTGCATTCATATTTGCGAAGCAAAAGGCGATCATACAGACGCGTCCCTAGAAACCAACTTAAATCAACATCAAGAACGTTTATGCCGAATTAAAAATAGATATTAAAACATTATTCAGTTTCATTTAGAGGTGGTTTTTCATCATGTTTTTGTCTCTCAGTACGAAGTACAGTAAATAATACAAGCCCTTAAAACCGATTTTAAAACAGTTTTTTCAACCGCTTTCTGCGATCTATTCCAAGCGCTAACCATAAGTGTCCCTAGCATTTTCCCCTACTCTTCTACAAAAAACAGAACTAATTGTGATCTTGCTCTTCTATGAGTCACATTGCAAATACGCCAATAATGGAAGTTGTACCTACGTAAATAAATTCGCTTATTGCCTTTATATCAACAAATGTAATGCAGGTCATTCACTTCAGAATTGCCATGGGCTCATTGCAACCACACTTGGGCTGACTCGAATTGTGTCGATCAAATCTACATGGTGGCTCACAACCAATCATTTAGCAACACGTCACAATTACCAGCTCAGCAGTTTTTTGAGTAAGTTTTGAGTTGTAACTAGTGTTGTACGATAACTGCAAAAGCAGCATGTGAATATTTGAGATGGACTTGTTTGGGTTTTGTTGAAAGCTGTTTTTTTGAAAGGCAGGCTACAACGATATATAAATAAATAGTGAGTGCGATAGGTCAGACCGGAACACTTGTTAGCCAAACCCCTGCTCTAGAAAGTAGACTACCTGATGACAATACTACTAGTGCCTGAAAATCGCATTAGGTAAAATTAGGTAAATGAATTACATTTCTTGCGTAATTGAAAAATACTAATTATAAGATCGGTTTAAACATGCAGTAGCAGTCAGTGAAATATTTTTATCTCTTTGTTTCTAAGTTTCGAATAAAGGCTGTTTAATGTCCCGAGGAAGGTTTGTGGAACCTCACTTGCAGCGAAAATAAACAGAACTTTGTAGATTGTTCTTGTAATGGAAACGACGTTCGTATAACCATCATTTTACATTTGTCCAACCAAAAATGGGCTCTTTGCAAATCAGCGTCATTATGAAGACTTCAGAAAACTTGTCTATACCATGACCTATGTAGAGAGCCTCTTACATAACGTCAAAGACCTGATGATATTGCAAGGGCGTACGCAAGGGGGGGTTGGGGTTAACCCCCCCCTTGAGCTTGATATTTTACAAAAATTTTATTACCTCCGTCAGGAGATTAATAGTTTTTACATACTTTTTGCTTGTTAATTTGTCGACTTAATGCAAATACCACGGAATAAATTTGCATGCAAATTTCAAAGAACATTGTAAATGGGCTAAATAAGTAATAATTAGGTTTTGGTGGGAATCTGGGTTACCGTCTGCGTCCAGAAACCATCTCACCACATTTTGCAGACCTTTCGTCCACTAAGCATGTTTAAGATCGTGTTCCGCGATAGTTCAC
>JGI24159J19872_10014481_pt1 | contig 10198 bp, 6 predicted proteins | sample Ectturendosymbi4_FD_19872 | JGI IMG/M metagenome (IMG submission 19872) | reverse complement strand
TCAAATTTTCTTCTGCAACGAAAACATCAATATGTGGAAGACCTTTTTTGTTGCACAAGAGGTTTTTCGTAACGCTGGTAACATACTCCGTTGATGATATCTCTAACTAATTGCAGGAGTACATTTGTTAGTAATTTTGTGTAATCTTGAACTGTAGCGTGGTCTAAAATCCCACAAAAATATAATCCCAATGCCTTCTTCCCCTAATTGAAATTTGTTTTTTACATTGTAGGCTATGCATAGAGAAACATCGAAATTTAAACAATCAGTCCTAACCCTTGTTTCACTAGTTACTTCAGTTGACATCACACACAATAAAATTATATATATAACCCCGACAATGATCTCATATGAGCATATGAAACCAGTGATTACTACAAAATTAAGCCGACTGAACACATTCGGCTTCATCCGATATGCGTACTTTCTCACCTGATGTGCGCATGAAAACACTGGAATGTAAAGTTATCCTTATATTATTGAACCCATTGAAGTGGCTGATGAATTTATCACTTCAAACACCCAGATATAACGCGATTTTTCATAATTAAACCTAGAAACCCAGGTCGACTAAAAAAAGCAGATCTGGGTGGAAAAATCCCGCAGTGGGAGCCCGACATGGTCACGTGCGGAAAACCGCCTACTACCGTAACTTGAAGTGAACGTTTGACGATTTATTACCGTGTTATTCTTACGCAAGAAAGACCCACCAGTGGAACAATCCGCTAGCTAGTTTCGCAACCTTCTACTGTCAAAGGAGAGGAGTGTAACGAACTGCAATCTCATCATTGCATGTTTGAACAAATTATTTAAGTTAGTCAACCACATACGAGCCACCGTACATGGTCACCCCCAATTGTTTCTGAAGCATAAGCTGTCAAATCGTATCTGTTTTGACGTTTTTGACCGGTGCTTTTGCAAAGTTGAAACGAGAGCATGTGAAACGCTACTCAGTTGCGCTAAGCGTTTAGGGGGCCTCGCGGTCACAACTTTGCCCGGGGCCTCGCGCTCATTTAATCCGGCCCTGGCTATAGGTCAATATACAGCTAAGTAAATACTGTAGGCAACTTTTCCAATCTTTTTATTGAAATCTTGTTCACTAATGGTTGAAGACAGTCTTTTGCAAAAGTGCCCATCCCTAAACTAAATCTCCACGATAGTGCTGCTTTTTGTCTTCGGCAAAAGCTTCGCAGAGATTTACTTGAAAACCTAACTTTCTAACATTATATACACTAGCATCATTAAATTATACGCTCTCTGTTTCTGAATATGTGGCAACCAACGTTACAGCAAAGTCACTTACATTTCTGCACAGAACAAATCATGGCTGTGCTGTGGTGTCTCACATGTGCTGCTGTGATACTGTCACTGTTACAAGAAAATAACCTTTCCAGCAGTATACTACACAGGGTAAAATGTCGGACAGCAGTAGTTAACGATCTTCATGGTCTCTAGTAATTTGAAAAATGATAGAAATTATTTTATCGAAGCTAAACTTTATAAACTAACAGAATCAGTGATACCACACCAAACTCTGTTTCGGCCTACCGTCTAACATTTGAAAGCTCTTTACATGAAAACGTGACAAACATCACTTTTATTTTTGAAACTTCTCCGAATACAAAACCTAAAGAGAGAAAAGTGGGGGACATGGCATATTATGTCCCCCCCCGTCTGAAAAAGTGGGGGGACACGTCCCCCTGTACCCCACCAAATTGCGCCCATGGCCACAAGTACCGTGTTTCGTGCATGATTTTTAGTGCTGGCCGCCCATAGAATTTTGCTGCCCGCTTTTCAGCCAAGAGGAAGATTTTCTCCGTGCCATGTGAGTGCCAAAAGCACGATCACTCAGTGTTTCATAAATTACAACCAATTAATATATTGATTGTATTTCAAGTAGAGACTGTTGTAATGACGGCTTAACCTCGTAGTCGTAGCAAGGTCAGTGGTTTCACTCTCGCAAACGTGTGAATTAGTATTTGATGATTGAAATTTCGCCGCTCTAAGCTATAGCACCGAAAGCCTACAGGGATGCCGGAAAGCGGGGTCATTTCTCCCCTACCNTTTCATNGAAGGGGCAACGGGGACAGAGGTGCCTTTTTATAAACGTATCATAGGTGATTTCATGGTTTATCAAGATCAAATTGAAACAAATTTATTGCAGCTATTCGCGCACCCAGAAACTTCAGAATGGTTTTCTATGATTTCTGGTATTAATTTTGAGATCACCACCGTGGTTGAACAAAAACATAAATATAAACGAATTTTTTGTTTTTTATAATTTGCATTGCCCACACCTCGTTTACTGCCGCCCTGCCCTACCGCTGTTCAGGCGTCCCTGAAAGCCTGTATGGGAAATCCGGGTCTGTTTTTAAGCCTTCAGTATGACTGACCGGCATTTAAACTCAGCGTACCAGCTGTGGCGAGGCGATGACGCCAAACGTAAGGCTGAGGTCGTGGCAACAATCCTGGAGTGAAGGTGTTCGAGCGGCAGGTCGCTTTCATTGCTGTCTGTGGGGAACCTCGATCAAATGTTACCCGTTCGACCCTCACTTTCATTGGCTCAGAGCGGTGCAGCATCATTGTTGCATCACGGTTCTAGGACCACTGGCGACTGGAATAGCCAACAACCGCACAATTGCCCTCTTGGCTTGCAAAAAACTGTCACAGTTTTGTAAAAAATTAGGGTAGTTAGATTTGCGAAACATACCGAACAGCCTAAACTTCTGGCGGTGTACTGACTACAGAGAAACCGTTCACAACTGCGCTCTGCAGTTGTCGTTGTTAGCACTTTTCCGGTTGGCAGTTGTCCTGATACCCTGCAACATAGCTTTGGTGGCGTGTGCTCAACCAACTGTATCACTTCACAATGAAATGACAGTTGTCGTATTTACGTATAGGTTGGACAAAACTGCCATTAATTTATTAGACAACCATGTTGACTGCTGTAACACAAGAGTTTGAGTCGTAGTTATCAATAACTTTTTCTTTTAATTTTTGTACCTTAGCAACAGCGCGGTTTGCGGTTGTGTTGCGAATTAAATGTTATAATTATTTGCGAGTGGTGCAAAAGATGGTTATAAACCTTAAAAGCAGTTAGAGCAGCGTATTTTCGTTTGCTCTTTTTTATTATGGCCTATGGCGTCGGAATGCGACGATCTGAACGTCGAAGGCACGAGAACATCTGCGTAAAGTTCTTTCACAACGCAGTTGCGAGCACAGTAGTGTAACAACTGTTAACAGCAATTGTCCTTCGAGTGCCGTCGATGATCGCTCGGGCAGGGATTTGTTTAGGGCAGGGGTCGGGAACCTTTTTGGCTAAGGGAGCCACGAAACCTACATATTTATAATTGTATTTCCGTGAGAGCCATATTATATTTTTCAACACTTAATGCAACTAACGTACTAACTAACGTGTGATTTTATAAGCAAAATCAACAATTTTAAACAATGTTAAATGTCTGAATGTTCTCTTTAATAACATGCTTCTTACTATTATTGCGACTTCTGGTGCTGCATGGTGTTGCTGATCGCTTTGTAGTCTGGTAGATGGAAAATTACAGAAAAACTTTCATTCATAACAATCGTGTTAAGAAAATATCAAGCGAGCCAGATGCAGTGACCAGCCCAAAAATTTGGGGGGTCAAAAAATTGGGGGGCAAAATGTTTGATTTTAAACGAATAACACTATTTTGTTTGGAAAAACGTCTCTCAAAGCACAAAATGACTATGTTTTCCAAAAATTTGGGGGTACATGGCCCCTTTCGCCCCCCCTGGCTACGCCTTGGCCAGATGCAATCATCCAAATGGGCCACATCTGGCTCGCGAGCCATAGGTTCCCGACCCCTGGTTTAGGGTGTTAATGAGATCGCCCATTTCTTGACCGCATGGTCTTCGGCGAAGCTGTTCCGACGTGAAGACAGGAGCAACACGACCGGACTCCGACGAAGATTGCATCCGCATTGGAGTTTCCCTGCTACAGCCATTACGCCGAACGTCTGGCCAGACAGAAGCTAGTTCCAATTTTTAAGGTCTTGGTTCTATCCGGCCGAGATACGAACCACGCCGCACTATGACCTACCAGACGCGAAGCGAGCGCGTCGTTTGCTCAACGTAGCGATTACCTGCAAGTTGTCAATCAACAATGCAGTTTTTCACCTGAGTGATCAAAAGGGGGGTTGGGGGACGACAATATTGCATGATGGCGATCCCACTGACGCGGAAAGCGAGCTATAAATAGGACAGTAGCGCTGCATTGCAGTGGTAGAGTGAACCTGGTCGAGCGGCTAATCTCTATTGCTGCTTGTTGCTACGCCCATAACTGCTAGTGTTCTTACCGCTGGTGGTCGCGCCTTCCGTAAGAGGGCCTCAAAAATATAGTTGCAACATTGTGGGAAGTGAAAGTGATTCATGGCAACCGCAACCTTCACAGAGGGCCGCAACAATTGGAAGGTTTGTGCCGTCTTTTGTTCACCTAGAAAAGGCTCAATAAACTCTTGGTTCGAAAAGCCTTATATGTTTTGGCTAGTGAATTTAGGTCACCGCCACGATCTTTGATTTTGATGATCCATGTATTTTTAATTTCTAAGACAGTTTTGAATGTGGTGTCAAGTGCACTGGTGTCAAGTGTTTGCGTTGTAGAAAACGGCCTTAAAACATCCACAGCAGGGGTGTCTGCAAATACCATTTTTGGCAAGAGTTGAAGACATTTATTAAACTACTTAGTTCATTTTTGTTGACGGTTGTGTGACACAATGTTTCCAAAATGCAGATCTACGACTTGCAGTACCGATCTGATAGATTTTGCTGTTAGTGACTGAACTACCGGCAGTGCCTCTCACCGCGTAATTGATCAGGATGCTTCGAGCACTGCCCTGTGCAGACAATTGACGATCAATCCCATTAAGGTAAATGAGACGGTAAACGGAGAGCAAATGGCCTGTTGCGCAAACATTGCACAAAACGTATCATTTATCTTGTACAAAACAGGTGATGAGACATGAAAGCAACCGATGTCTTCTTGCTGTTTTTATTGTGAGCAGCGCTAAGAAACGGATATGCGTATACCCTGCCAATCACACAGTGAATTCTGGTACGCGGGAAGAAATTACAGGCCGTCGCGTGTGTGTTCGGTGAAAATCTCTATTCAAACTCGATGTTTGCATACAAGTTTCGATTGCTTGGAGCTGCTAAAAATGTTTAAACATTTGATTGGCCATGTCCCGAAATGATAAGAAATTCCTATCTATCTGCCGTGTCACAAACTACGAACCACTAAAACTTTTCCATACTGTATAAATGTTGTTACTTCAGATGAAAACAAAGATAGCACTCACGGAACTTGTTTAGAAGCTCACCCAAAACATTTTGTCATTTGGCACATTACTTTCTAACTTACCAGCTCAGCAGCAGAACCTTCTTCACTTCATCTGCTAATCCAAAGGCATTTTTTTCAAATATCAGAGTTAGCCTGTAAAAAAACTGACATGTTGTTCGAGCCAAGCTACTGTAAATAAAATTAAACGTGTATAACGTAGTGTGCTTCACAATATTTATTATAAGAATTAACTTGATGGTCATGTTTAAAATGACCCTGTTACACAGGGTGCTGACTGCTGTAGAAATTTCCAATCAGTGCTCTTCCTCGGTGTTGCTCACCTCCTCTAAACACCATGCTTATTTTATTGCTACCTGTGGCTCACCTACCTCACCTTTTCTTATTGCTGTTACATATCAAGCTTACTTTGATTGGTGTTTTTTCCTGTTCTTGATGATGCAGTCGTTTGAATGTAATCCTTTCCAGTTTTCTTGACTGGCCACCGCTTATCCAATGATCAACGCCCCAGATTCGATTGCCCTAGTGGCAAGCCTCTTTTTCAGCAGGCCAGGGAAATACCAGCATAGTAAAGTTTCTAGTTTTTTAAAAGTGGGTATATTCTTTGAAGCAGGCGAGTTGCTGGAGGCAAGCAGAAAGTTTGACGAAGGTGCACGTCAACGTTTGGTTGTTGGGAGACAAATATAAAACAGGGGTCATATTCATCGGAAGGCCATGAAAAGGGCATCACTACATATGCGAATGGGGTAAACCAATTGCAAAGGTTTGGAGCACTACCAGCCTCTCCCCTCTGGCAATCATCCTGGTGCGATTACTTTATGCAGTGATGTAGGATAAACATGAGTGATGTCGCTGCAAGCAAAAAGGGTTTTTGCATAAATGTTCTGTAAACTTGGATCAAGACACATCACTACTGACAGCGAGGAACCTGAAAATAGAATAACTGCGAAGCACTAAAAGTTTTATCTCCAGTATATTTTTTGTTGCATTACTTGAACCTAGATGTCCGAAAGCGTAAATTTCATGATCACATTAACTAAATTTTTGTGTGATCACTTTCATAACTTGTGATTCTGCTCACTCACGCATTTCATTGGTTTCAAGCAGTATCGCCTTTTGCCGCCACAGCACAGAACTCTTGTTTTTCACCGGATATGTAATTTCAATTCAAAATCAGTCAAGAAGATGTGCAAGGGTAAAAGTTAACTATAACTACCCAAACCTTCACAAAGTTAAAGTTTGGGTCAAGTAGTATTTTCCAAAAAATATGATTTTTCAAAGTTTACGTCTTTAAACAAAAGCCGTCTTGCACCTGAGGTCTTCGCATCACATCTCTCTTTTGCGACCAACGCGATTTTCAGTGAAATATCCAATTTCCAAAGCGATACACGTGTACCTAACCCTTTTATGTGGGGTTGTCGCACTTTGCTGCAGGCAAGCATTTGTGATTTCCTGCAGGTGCTCATCCGTATAAACCCTTTAATGTTTTTTAAAATCTTCTTTCTTTGCAATTTCAAGCACGGTCAAGCTCCAATGCGCTAGGGCAGTTGCGAAGCTTAGTTTGAAAAGCAAGGACAGCTACGAAGCTTAGTTTATGGATTTGGGTTAACGAAAGCATTATGGCTTCGAGAGCTTTGAAATATATTTGATGTCCCTGTCATCTTTGTGCTGAATTTCGCGTGAACAGTAAGTGAGGGACAACCACATGTTTTTGTTTTTCAACCGTCATTTCCAAGCTTTCATATAATACTCTCCTAACCTTGTCTTCTTACAACTTTAGTGAAAATTTGTGGACATGCATTACAACTTTGTAAACCTGCTACACATATTTGTGCGTGCTTGGTGCTAGGGTGGGCATTTTAGAATATAGAATCTTTCGAGTACGAAACCTAATAACTCGAATCCAAAATGTCAACTTATATCGAGTAGTTGGAATCAAAATGATAAGAATCACCAACAAACCGAGATGGAAATAAAACACACCCGAGCGCATCTCTTACTACTTTTTCAACGTTTTATGTTATGTGGGAGTGCTTACTAACTGGTGTTGCCCTACGGTTTTTCCTCATTGTTTCGCAATCACGTTTGACAGGAAAAGTTCGGCAATATTGAGCATTCTGCATTGCAATAAGAACAAGCTAAGAAGTTGTCATTTCGTTGATCTCATGCTCAAGTAGTGTGACGTATTTTCGTTACATAACTATAAAAAAGTTAGGATTTCATGTTTTAAAAATTTGGAAAACTTTTTCTAGAATAATCTCGAATTTCTGGATTCGATCTTAAATATTCTAGAACTATTCTAGAATACTTGACTAATCTAGAATGCCCGCCGCTGCTTAATATTTCTTTTTATCAAAGTAAGCAATCTGACTTATTGGTAAACAGATAGGTTTCTTGAACATTGGCGCTGAAACTGGTGACGCTTCTACTACTATTGCGGGTCGGATGCAACTTTTTTGTACTCTTCGCATCTTTGCTTTCACGAAGCATTGCCGTGTATTTCGCTCTGCAAGATGTAAGATGCAATGTAGTTGCAGTGTAGAACCTTGATGTTTTTCTATAAGAAGATATTGTTTTTGTGTCTTCTTGTTTTTGTCAAACGGAGAAAAATACTACGTATAATGGCTTTGGTGTCCGATTTTTCAAAAAAGAACCGAAACTCTGGTTCATTTCAGCTAAATATCCAATGTTTGTTAAAAGAAAGTTTTGCGAATCTACAGTAGTAACGGTTTTACTATGTTTTAGTGATTTAGTCAGTCGCTGGTCTAACACTAAAAACTCTGCAAGGCCTTTATTGGGCAGTTGTTTGTAATGAAAGTTTTTTTGAAGTTCATTATGACTTTATAAATTTTAAGGAATGGATCAGGTTCATGTCACATTAGCACAATCTCGAATGTTATCGTTGAGTTATAAACGTAAGGTATGCTGCAAACGTAATAGAAAAAGAGGGTATGTGTAAGTCATGAATGTAAGTTTGTAACTTTTATTTTTTTGGCCTGCTTCGTTACTGCATTGTTCAGTTAGTACAACGGTTTACTAAACAAATTATCATTTTGTATTTTTGTTGTCTATGCGCTGTTTATTTTGAATTTGATGGAGGAAGACAAACGTAGCATTGTGTATGCCATGGTCAAAGTAGAAAAGTTTTTCTCCAAGTGGTGCATGTGCGTAGTGACGGGAAAGAGGGTTTAAGCGTAAAGACGTGGACTTGATTGAGCGTAGGTTGTGAGTATAATCAGACTAAATTGCACGTAGTGATGTATTATCCTATGGTACATGCTCCTCTAAAATGGCGGATCCAGGCGAGGCAGGAGCAACTGCCCTTCAAAACAGCTGTGTCGCCCCGTTGATACAAATGCATCCCATTTTGGAGCCTATATCGAAGTAGAGAAACAGAGATTTTAAAATACTCTAAATCAGAGGTTTTTAGGGTTTTTCAGTCGCGCCCCCTTTGGCGTTAGTCATTGATACTCGCACACAAGGATTTTTAAGATTTGACCTTGCTGACTGAAAAGACATTTTAAGAGACTGCGACTATTTTATCTGAATACCGAGATGATCTTAAAACAAGGTTTTAGTGTACTTTGATGGTGGTAGTAAAGTGAGTTCCTACTGTATTTTGAAAGACCGTTGGAAAATTTTGAGAGACCGTTTTGGTCTCTCAAAACACCTTAAAAAACACTGCTCGCACCTCACCTAACCTCAAAATCAAACACAAAAAGCAAAACAACAATTTATCTGTCATTATCCTGCATAATGGGAAGGGTGCAAACGTTTTTTGGAAACTAGTAGTTTAATTCGAGGCTTTGTTAAAGACAACGCACATAGCCAATCGGCTTCACATTCCAGTTTGTTCAAGGTTTGTCTTTTCTGCTTTGTTTCATTTACGAACGATTAAACAAGGCATTTGACACTTTACAACAATATGCCTCTGCCATACTTGCCCCCCCTTGCGAACATTTAACGCCCTCACCCCCCAGTGCAAGAACCCAGGATCTAGACTACACAATGCTTTGCACTTCGTTGAACTGCAGGAGATAAGTGTCAGATTTTTACCCAGCCTCTATTTTCGAATAGTATCAGAAATGCTATTCTTTCGTGATAATACCATTTTCCATTATTTCTTTCCCTCGTGAGAAATGCCCAGCCTTACTCAGGTAATCAAAAATGCAATCGCTTTCGCTATCGCAGCACGGTTCTCGATTTGCCGCTGGGCTGTGCAAAATTGGTCTGTTTTTGTTACAAGTTTATTTTTCAATGCCTGATGGCAGCAGGCCAAGTGAGAATCTGTCATGCATATGAGATTGTGTTGACGATTGACGATTGCCCACACAGCTACCTAAACTGGGAGTAATGCCACAGCATATGCCTTTCATTCATTTTTTGTTTTTGAATTGTTGCTTCAGCAAGAAATATCGCTTCCATGTATATGATACATGTAATTGCAAAAGCTTCGTCTGGAAACATGATTGTCAGTTACCTATTTAGTCGACTCCTATCATGGGACTTGAGTTGCCACTTATTAGTGTAAGACAGGGTTCCCATTCCCAACAGGGCGAATCCAGGCCAACACCGTCACTCGGGCTCATCACATTTCTCACATACAATCCATATAAAATAAAATTTATAAATATACAAGAGACATAAAGCACACGGAAAATTCATAAATGCACTGATAAATATGCAAGATGACTACGTACAAAGTTCTCGCTTTTCCGCAATACTTCTAGTTCCAAATGACTTATCCTTTATACCTAATGCTGTGTTTTCCTCCATTTGTAATTTAAGGGTAAAAGAGCAATAAAAAACATTTGCAAAGCAAACTGATCTGCAAGCAATGTTCCCTCTAAGCTGCGCGCCTGC
>JGI24159J19872_10014480_pt1 | contig 10198 bp, 10 predicted proteins | sample Ectturendosymbi4_FD_19872 | JGI IMG/M metagenome (IMG submission 19872) | reverse complement strand
AGTGACGTCTCAATGTAGCCGCGGTCGAACTGCACCTTTGTTTCGTCATAAAGGGTAACGAATGGTAGAAACGCATTTTTCTTTCGATGGTTACTATCGTTGTGTTACATCATGAACGTATGAAGCTATTCATGCCATTTACACCACATGCTATTGCGTGGTCGGTCAGAAAAGATTTCTGTCAGTCAATTCGTAGAACGAAAGAGCAGCAAAGGAGATTGCAGTGTTTAGCTTGAGTCAGCGTTTTTTTAAGGTTTTTGAAAGGGTGCTGTGGTGGAGCTTTAGGGTGTCAACACCGTTTTCCCTTCTACGTCTGATACTTTTAACTGATTTTCACAAGAACGCAAGTTTCCGTCCAAATGTGCTTAATTATTTGAATGCGACATTCATTTTTGGCAAACAAACTAAAGACAATTTCATAAATAGAAAGTTTCAATGAAGGCCTGCATGCTCATTCATGTTCACGCCCGGTTTTCTTTTGGGGAGAGTTGCTGGGGCAGCAGCCTTAGGAGGACCCGAAATACCTGAGGATCAACAGCAATCTCAGATAGTTCTGCTGGCTCCACACCAAGACGGGACTAACTAATGTCGGAGATGTAGTCACACCACCTGGTCCTTGGACGACCTGTTGGCCCCTTTCCCGTGGGTGTAGACTGTAGCCCGAAGGATTTACTTCCCCAATCTTTCTCGGGACATTCTGGCCACATGGCCTAACTAATATAGCTGCGATCTCTCGATTCGGAGAAGTGGTTTGACTTCCCGGGCTTTACCGATTTCAGACCCGTGTTCTTGTCACGAAGTGTCACACCAAGAACTCGTCGAAAATATTCTTTTGACAGTATTCTTTCAGTCGTCACCCAAGATTCATGACCACAGGCGAGGATCGGAACAAAGACCGATTTGAAAACAAAGCTTTGCGTTCTTTGAAAGCTCCTTTTTCGCGACCAGGGAGCAATATAAAGCTCACGCAGAACTGCGTTACCAACCCATGTATCAATCTCCACGATCCGCCTTCCATCACTCGTGAATACCACCCTAATGTACTTGAACGTCTCCACCTGCTGCTGGGTATTTCCGCTCACTTGCAGAATACACTGCCTAGGGCAGTGGTTCTAAGCCTTTCATGGATTGTGACCCCCTTCCATAGACTGTCAACACTCGTGGTCCCCTGCCCATCAATAGGGTTTTGCAATATCACGGCAGAGCTATTTAGTAGAGGCCTCTGCTCGTGCCCCCCAATGGGGACCGAGGGCCCCGGTTAATAAACCCTGGCTTTGGGTTTCTTGAGAGACACAATACCTCAATCTTCTTAGTGATGATTTTCGTTGCTGCTGGCTCGCACGCAGCATAAAACCCATCAAATACGTGCTACACATAAAAAACTTGGGATAGAAAACGCTTTGCAGAATTTAGGTAGGGCCTAGTAATGAACCTGATTTAATCGATTGTTGGCGTGACGTTTATTGTCTCTCTAAATCGTTCTATCATACACACCTTTGAAAAGGTGCGCCAAGGATGTTCGTAAAGTAGTTCGTCATCAATCACCGGCGCCCACGGCTCAAAAAGCTGAGTTAGAGAGTTGATATTAATAAGGTCCTCGATCGGAATGCTTTTTTGAGCTGTAAGCACTTCTTCTTGGCTCAATGCACGAAGGCAAGTCATGTCTCCTTGCCTGAAACATTGACGCAGTTTGAGTTTTTCGAAATGTGTAATATTTGTTGCACTTTCAACAATTCTGCTTGATGTATTGATTTACTTTTTTTCATAATGCTCAATTTACTTTTGTGTTCCTTTTTTACAGACTTAACGGAATACGTTGTAGAACGACGAACACCAGGTTTGAACAAGATTAAGAAATCTTGTGAAAATTTTGTGCTCAGCGATCATTAAAACCGTTATACGGTAGCGCGAAACGTTTTTCAAAGTGTTGTACTTCAAGAGCTATACTCCTTCGGTTGTCTGTTATATGAAAAAACATTGTCAGGAACATGGAATTATCAAAATGGGACGTTTTACTCGAAGATAATTCATGTCTTTTGCTGATTTCATAATCATATTTCAAAAAAACAAAAAGTTTTGCCTTTTCGCAACAACTGTAATAATTCAAAAACGTTATTGCGCTATTGTTGAGCCGTGAAGTATTTCCGAACTAATTCTAAAGACGGCACATCCATCTTAGTTCCATGCTTGGTCAAAAAAGCAGTACTGTAGTTGTAAAATCTTTTCAGTTTCAATCAGCCACATAATGCCGAAGGGACAACTATTTTAATTGCTATCTGCAATTTTACCACAGTTGTGGTGAGTGAACTGCAATAATTTGCCAAAAAACACTTTTTCGGAAAAAACTTAAACAATGATTTGATAACTTTTCCTCGTTAGAGTGAGGCAATCGATGAAACAGATTTTTGGTGTTTGCTTTTTGGCAAAGAAATGTTATACAATAATCATTCATTAGGAACCCTTGAAACGCAATAAAAGCGGTAGGAAAAGTTGTAAGCTCACGACTGGCACTAGCCAATGCAAGTTATTTAGACAGCCTTGCCAAGTGCACCATTTCGTAGAAAGTGTTTTTATTCTCTCGACATCAACTAAGATGTGATGTCCATTAAATAGTGGGAGAAAACCTTCGTAATGTTCAAGGTTAATGCAGTTGAATTTCTTGCAAAACAAACTGAGATACTAATCAGCACGACATAATTGAACTTTGGTGGCAAGCATGATGCTAGGAAGAGAAGAATGGCATCGAAATATCATCGCTAGTGCTCGAGCTTTTTAAACATATCAACAGAGGGAAATCCCAACTGAGTTAGCTTTAGCGAATCACGTCATCATTTTTACAAAGCATTTCTCCGATAATTTTTTTGATAGTGCACCACTGATCGGGAGTTTTGGGAGTTGGAATCTTGTCTCCCTAAAATACAAACTTTGATTGGCTTTTCTAATGCGTGCAGTTTTGGGTGTTCGTTTTGAATAATCGTTGCACGTTTAAAGTTCTTTAGGACATCATTCTCTGCAGTTAGGTCATTTGACAAGTAGCATAGGCGTACATTATAGGAAATTCGTAAACTTGAATAGCGACATGAAATGTAACACGACTTACCCGCATCTAGCCGATTCAGCAAAACTCTTGCCCAAAGATTCGGCCTCTTGCTTTGTTTTGTAAGAGATCCCAAAGGGGTTGCTTTGCATCACAGCTTGATGAAACAGCGGTTTGCTGTAATCGTTTGCAAGATGCACAGCAATGCTCTGGGCGCCAGCGCTTTGTCCAAACAAAGTGACCTGCTTAGACAAAAAGCAAAAGCCAAATTTGTTTGTGTGCTTCCTTAGAAGTCATGCATTTTTTCTNACTGTCTAAAAGAATACGAGTTGGTGTGATCTTCCAGCTGTCCAAAAACACACGATGTGTTCATATTCATCGAGCTGGTGCAGCCATAGGTGTTGGAGCAGGCAAAGTTTTGGGGGTGAGAAGGATTTTTGCCCAAATTTCCCTTAACTTGCCCGAAAAAAACCCAAAGGAAATGACCTCCAAAATCAAGAAAAAAACACTGTTTTTCTTCTCATGGGCGNATTTTTTGAAATCAAAGCACACTTCAAGCACCATTTTTGCCCAAATTCCCCTAAACATGCCCAGATTTACTTAACTTGCCCGAAAAGAACTAAATACACACAAGACCTCCAAAAAAAGTCTGCACTTTGGTTTTGGGTACCATTTTTGTAAATTCAAAGCACATACAGCGATTTTGCGAACGTTCTCACAAATTTTGCCCAAATTTCCACAGATTTTTCCCGGATTTTCACCAAACCAAACGTTTTGGGGGAGCGGTTGCACCCCCTGCACCACGCCTCCTACGCTAGTGGGTTCACCGCATAGCATCTTTACACAGATTAATGACATATTAATCACCATCTACTTTTCTTCTAGAAGTAACCTGAAATCTTTTAACTGTGAGGTAAAACTGACAGATAAACTTTCCATGATGTTAATGAAAACAAAGAGCTTGTAAAACAAACTATAAACAGAGTCCCAGTGCGATGAGATCGGTAAAACCGCGTATTAGTGGCTTCTTACAGATTTCAAAATCATCTATCGGATGCTGGAAGTTTTTTGAAGCGACCTTTGTGTGTTCTTCTCGAAACATATATGTCGACGTTGAAATAAAGGATTTCTCCGAAAAAATGCTAAATTTCAGTATTTGGCAAAATTACCTTCACGGAACCTCATTAGCGAAAAGGGCTGTAAAAAGTATAGCCACAGGCACAAAAAGAAAAATCTAGTCTCAAGCATGCACAATTGTTTTAGCAACTTCAAAATCTGATTTTTACGTTTAGGTTTTCAGTCGTGGGAATTGGTTTACTCACGAGCTTGTGAATATAGAGCATGCGATCATATCGAAAACACAGAATCTCTTGAGACAAACTTTCATTACAGAGAAAGGTTTCAGTTCGATGGTATTTTCTGTTTGCAAACCGGACAGCTTGGGGAAAAATCATCAACACACGCTCATGAAAGGTCACACGTTCAGGACCACTTGAAAATTACTTTGTTTTGAGTCTGTTGGCAAGCAACTTTGTACGAAAAATTTCATGCAACCTGTAACAATGGAAACAAACATTCACACGTTTTGTGTCTTTCTTGAAGAAACGCGTGCGCTTACAGCAAAGGCTAAGAAAGACTTATTCTAGGAGGAACTGTTCGTGATAATTATATTTTTAAAGATTTTATCTGACTATTTAATTAAAGAAATTCAAATTAAGACGAAATTATCTGTAATGGCAGACAAAAAGCTTAAACAAAACAAAACGAAGTTATTCCTCTAGAGTAAAAGAACAGCTCTGCAGAAGTTATTATATACAGTGTAAGTTCACTTCAAATGTTGAAAATTATAGTAGCACCTGGTACGGATCACCTCCAAAGTCGCGGATATGTTTTTTAACCCAAGTTAGAGCTTCTACTTGGTCCCAGATACCAAAGTTACCAAGAGATGAATCCGAATTTCCAGTGTCTTGGTAAAGAAAACCGAATACTCCCAATCTTGGACAAAAATGTTGATTGCAAATTTTCAGAACAGCAAGCAAATCAGCCCAAATGTTTTTTGTTAAACTGTATCTTTCAAATGTTGAAGTAAGCAGTGGTGCTTTCAAAGTGGGTCTTCTTACTCAAGTAACTCATCAGAAACAAAGCAATATCTTTCAGCGATACAAACGGCAAGTCTATTCGAAAGGCTGACGTTCCAATTATTCCTTGCTATACCAGTTATGTCTGGTGTGGGGTTGGTATGGATTAGTTTTATGGTAATTGATTTTATGTGTCCGAAGTTTCATTTAAAAACAATACGATATTTTGTCGAGCTAAAGTTACGTTTTTATCCGTGTTATAGGGTTGTTGAAAGTTGAAGAACAATTACTATCAGAAAGTAGACTTCTGGTCAAATAAGTTCAATCAAAGATCTTATCAGATTACCGAAAAGTCGCAACAAGGTATGCCTGGCTGACACTGTGAGCGGGTGGTCACAGGTGTTTAAGTTTGTCTAAAACTAAAAAAGAAAAAAAGGAGTGAATACATACGTTACCTGGGTCACAGTTGAACTAACATATTCGTCGCAGCAATTTTATTTTATCGCTCGAGCAAACGTACTTTTGTTTGATTAAACATCTTTTCCATCTACGATCGACCTGTGGGGTCAACGGGTATGACGAAAAATCTCACAGTTTTTTAACTTGCGAACAAACACTGTGTCGTAAGAATGGAACATGCGTCCTATTTAGAGCGAAAACACTGAAGCTCGCTTCTATCCTCAAGTGAAAAATGTAGGAATAGAAATTCTGTTATACAGTAATATCGTGCTATTAAACTTGCATCGAGAAAACTTGTCAAGTCTGCCGTTGTTAAACAGTTGGGTAGTACCGATGTGACAGTATATTTCTAACGTTTTCTGGTAAAAAAACGGAGAAACCATGCAGTGCGATAGAACATTTGACGAAACAAATTCATAACTGAAATATGAAACAAAAGAGAATGAAGTCCATTGGTGGCGAGCTCCCATCCCCAAAAAAGTGGCAGCGGTCACCACTTGCAATATACCTCCAGTGCCTCAAAGGAAGCAACCCATATTTTACCGTTTTTATCATTCTACTGTAACTCAAAAACTATGTCAGTGTTAATACGTTTCAGTGTGTACCTTATCTCTGTTTAACAAATGAAAGTAAACTGCACATATCTACATTACTTACTTGAAAGTTAACTGTTAACATTTTTTAATAAATAGATCACCACTATTGCGTGCTGCACCAGTGTTTCATCAATGAATATTTATTAACTGAATTTGAACTTGACAAACATTAGCACCTCACGTCGCTCCCGAATCACAAAATTTCATCACCAAATGCTAAATTTCATTAAGTTTAAAATCTCAAGAAACACTTTGTGATGCTAATAAATGACCATTATTTGTGTGTTGACAGAAGCACGAAACTTTCAAAAGCGAAACATCATTTAACACTCGACCTGCATACCTGTAATTTGTCACAACCACAATAACGTCGCCCTTTTCGGAAATGAACCTTCCGTCGTATAATGTGACCATGCTCCCACCATTGAAGAAAGCACCTCCGTGAAGAAAGAACATCACTGGTAAATTGGCGTTGTTGATATTGTCAATTAGTTTGTAATAACTTCCGGTTTCCGTGTTTATCTTTCGAGTGAGTCCACTTGGCACGTACACGGCGAGATGAAGACAATCTTCGGAAAGCTGAGTTTTAAATAAAAGCACAATGAAGCAAAGCCGAAATCCCCACTGAATAGTGGGCCAGTTGTCGCAAACAGATCGAGTGGAGTGACTACATCTCCGATCTTTCTTGGTCTCGTCTTGGTGTGGAGCCAGCAGAACTAATTGAGATTGCTGTTAACCGTCAGGTGTTTCGAGTCCTCCTGGTACCCCGAGTCGTCTTCCATAGGAAAAGTGGTTATACATAAATGAATAAACCAAGGTAAGGCGGTTTGGAACCAGGAAAAACGTTTGGAAAATTCACGAATTTTGCGACGAATGGCACTTGTTGCTAAAAAAGAACTATGGCCTTGATAATATCACGTTTGCATTATTGCGTGAAAGTGTTCACAAAGCTTTGGAGTTGGAGGTTTTATTTCCAACGTTTGGCTGTTTTTCAAAAACAAGTGTTAATATTAAACCTACCACAAACACTAAAGAAATTTTTACTGATGAACACTCATTTCAAAGTTTGCGATTTATATCGAAAGTATCCTTTTGTGTCAAAAAGCTCTCAAGACAATTTTGGCAATTTAATTAAAATTATTCTTACTCAAGATTAATCAGTAGTAATAACATGTTTTAATAATTTTATTTACTCCCTTATAAAGCATTTCGCTTTGCTATGCAATTTCTCTAGTTGATGCAGTTATTTACAAACAAAGAACGTTTCTTGGAATTTTCTTCAACAAAACCTGAGAACTACCAGTTTTCTGGTCTACTTGGTCAACTTAAAATGCACGGCATGGTTTCAATTGCACTGCTTGTAAAACCTTGATCATAAAATCATGAATCTAACATTGCTTTTCTCATATTTTAATGACACAGCCTTTTAATTTGTTTGTGTTTAAATCTGAATGCAGGACAGCGATATTTGCATATTTATTATATTTCTATACTGATAATACCAAAGCTTGTTTTGCACATAAACGTTAAATCAAAGGTGCGTGTAATCTCAAATTAAAATTTCGACAATCCTGTAACAACGGCATTTTACATAAAAAAATCAGCCGGAATTTTAAAATCTTACTTTCCTTAAGGTAACATCTCCACCTGATTTTTCACTCTAAATTTTTAAATTGAATGATTCATTTTCAGTTTATCTGCAATAAAGATAGATCTCTGCTCTATACAAAAATTCTTAAACCGGTGAATACATACGTTCAACAAATTCGCAAAGAACACATTCAGTTTTAAAAAGATATATAACTGAGCCAACTTATATGAAAGTCATGTTACATCAGTTTCATTGGGACAAGAGTACTGTGGTGAAGGCAGGAAGCAGTTCTGATAACATCCGGATCTATGATATGTTGCGTCATAATACTCTCCGTCATGCTCGAATGGCACCGCTGGACGAGGTTTCTGCCATCTGTAGTCTCCAACTGGAGGTTGGCTGAACGGAATACCCAAAAACAGAGCAGTTTTCTCAGGGGAAACGATTCCTTTGATTTTCCCTTGTCCCAAAACTGCGTAACAAACAGAATATAATAACTTAAAAAAATGCAGCTTTTTCTAATATCTGTATTGAATTAAATCATTCCTGCTTTTGAGTCATATTTTCATTTAAATTGAAATGCTTTGCAAATAATCCACTTCAAAATAACAAATATGAATCACAATGAAAGCGTAAACATATACTTTATTTAGACATTGGGAAATTCTTTGATATGTGACCGCAGCGGAGGTGATCAAAACGACTGCGCGTTGGATTGGACATTTTCGGGTGAGAATAAACAGTTCAGAGGAGACCAGACAGCTCATGTTGGATCAAAAAGCTTAAGAAGGATCAAAATGATTAAAAAACTTGCAGTAAATTGGAAAAAAATGCGTGATTTTTTCATTTATTGCTTTTTTGTTTTTTTCAGATTCCAGACTTCAACTTGGGGAAAGAAGCGTGAACTTTGCATGGCTTCCTGAAAAGGTAGCACCTTGCGGTGCGCCAACCTACAAACGACCGGATAATTTCTTTAGCGATTGTTGAGCCCTTTTTTCACAGAGATAAGGAAAGGCCCTTTTTTCACTGAAAATTATCTTTTCTGTGATGGAACTCAACCATTCATAAAAATATGAAGCACAGATTCCATGGCAGGAAGACAATAATATAACTGTTCGTCGTCTGAACAACTGTAACCCAGTATACTGAGGTTTTAAAATGTAAAACAACAAAAAGCACAAAAAAAGAGAAATAAATCTACCAAAAATTGCCACAGGTAAAACATAATAAAGCAGAACAAGAGTATACTGAAGAAACCAACACAACTTTCAGCAATGCAAACAATTACTGTGCTATGAAATAGCACTACGCTTGAGCTTCATTAACTTTAAAGCTTTAGGAACAGACAGACTTTGATTAAAACTGGTGATGTTGAGTAAAATGCTGAGTTCGCTAAACGTTTTGCTTCCTTAGAGCTATGTTCGTGTTGACCTATTTCTTAAGTCACCTACATACATGCGTTTGATTTGTATGTAGGCTACTCTAAATATTTCAGAAATTTGGGGCACGTTATCAGTTGTTCTAATAGCTTGTAATAGGTGAAAAATGATCAAAGCTGCAGACCTCTCATGAAAAGTGCCAAATTTTTACCTATCTTATTGATGAAAAGTGAAGTACTTGTTTTGTTCGGCAAAACAAAAGAAATTTCAAAAGAGATTAATAACAAGCTTTTATGATACATAACGGAAATACAAGGTTAAGGTTCATAATCGGACTAAATAACCTTCATCAAAAGGGGTTACCACAACGAAGGAACTAAACAGTGTTGCCATTTTAGTCTTTTTTAAGCCAAATCTGGTTTATTTTGCAATCGCTTGGTTTATTTTTATTCGATTTGGTTTATAGTTTGTTTTTTTAGTTTATTTTTTTAATTTTTGTTTGATTTTAGTTTTTTTAAAGATGTTTTGAGCCACGTATCTGCTGTCATGTAATAATATACGAGTATGTCTGGTTTTAGCGTTGGAAAACCCAACCAAGCTTCTGGACAGTCTTATTTTTAGCAACAATCTGTTACAACATATCGTTGTATCAACAGGAGCAGGTGCCCTACAACTCTTTACATGTCATGTAGTTAATTTTTTTAATGCAACACCTAATTTAGGTTATGAAACTGAAACTTTGATGAGAGACATGGCTTGTTTTGAGTCAGACGAGGAATCCATCAGAAATCCAAACGATGTCTCAATTTCAGTTTGTGCCTGCAAGTGCAGGGTATTAACTCATTCAAATACAATGATGTCTGTTTGAAATGCTTTATGAAACCGTTATGTATAGGACCTTTATTTTAGTATTTAGATGAATTTGGGATAGAAAGTGAAGATATTTGGAAAATTGAATACCAGTGGCTGCATTTGATGATTCTACGTTGGCAAAATGCTACTCACACAGTGACATATTGGCCTGAATTGTGATGTATGGAGATGCGATCAGAGAAAAC
>JGI24159J19872_10014475_pt1 | contig 10201 bp, 5 predicted proteins | sample Ectturendosymbi4_FD_19872 | JGI IMG/M metagenome (IMG submission 19872) | reverse complement strand
GGCAGTGTCAACTTGAAAAAGAAGTACAACACTTACTGTACAACGAATAGGTAACTTAAATAGAAAGTGGAAATTCCTCCCCTGAACTCATGAAATTCCTCTCTGGGGAGGAATTCCTCCCCGGTTGGGAACCACTGGTTTAAACTGTTTCGTGATCATTTAAATTTGCAAGAACTTGCATATGAATGGCGGTGAAAAGCAGGGTGCGTCTTGTAAACAAATATGTAGTTATTTTCTCTCCAGGCGGACTAAAACTTGTGTGACTTGCACACAAATTTTGCGGCGTCGGGAAATATGAGATCAATTTGTTTCAACACGAGCCCGAGAGAAATCAAATTTTTCTTCTCAGAAATCTTGCTTATTATTTAGCAATGGGCCGCAAGAGTCTATCTTAACTTTCTACTGGCATTGTAGGCAAAAGTTTCGAAGCATTCTCTCCACAAGCATTTTCGGCATAAGCTGACCCATGGCAGTTAAGCACCCCTAGCAATGCCACTTTTTCATCACAAAACACAAAACAAGAGCGAAACCGAAACATGTCCACCGTAATTAAAGCTGTGCAAGATTCTTTCCAAGCTTTTAATTGCAACTGTGCAATCTTGTTGTTGATATCTCAAGACATCCTGCATGAGTGTAGAGCTTTCTCCGCTTGTTGTTTCAGTTACAGTTCATCAACTGATGGAAGAACGTGCATGAGCAAAGCTTTGGATTATGCTAAGAACACTGCACTTTCGAATTCCCAAGGAGGAAGAAGAGGCCAAAGCAACGTGCAACAAGATATTGTGCTGATAACGGATGGGTAAACACCGAAAGTCCCGATCTGACAATTTTTATAATAGAGGCAAAATATCGGTTTGACTTTGTCGCTGTTAAGAGCTCTTGTATATATGCAGATTAATTAAAACTAGTAACACCTCAATTTCTAAGCTACTTTAGTAAATAATTGTTTTTGATTACCATCCGCAAACTAACGAACCGTTTTCTGCAGCTGTGCCAACTGTCTATCAGGCGTAGCAAATACTCTTCTTGCCAAAACCAAAGCTCTTATTTCCGAAGGAATCCATGTTTATGTGATTGGAATTGGACTGCATAACAACTGTCGAGAAAACCTAAAGGTAAACAAGTTTTTCTGTAACTTTGTGTCTATACTTTCGATTTACCAGCATACCAATCTCAGATATAATATAATTGTGAGCAGCTTCTTTTCTATACCATACAATTAGATGGTGTATAAACCACCTGATTTTAGTCGTTGCTAAATAATGGAAATACCCAACTGCTGCTGCTCAGTTGCACCCAATGCAAAAAGTGGACAACCCGCGTGACATATGCGCCCCGCGTGCCTATTTAATGTGGCCCACGTAAGAATTTTCGTTACCCAATTTTTGGCTTGCGTATTAAAGCAAAACAACGTGTCGGATTTGCGTGTCAAAGTAAGAAAAACATGTACCCTTGATTGGTTCTTGGTTATGATTTTCATCTTAAAATACGATTTGGAACTTTTCAGGACCCACCCACAACATTCCACAATTAATGCGGTCCAGGCTTAGGAAATATGTTCCCCAGCCCTGTAGCCCTGCGTTTCGAGCGTTTATCGATACTAAGCCGTCCTGTATGTCATGCTACCGAGCTCTACTGCAAACACAGTCAAAGCGTGATTGTAGACAGTTTGATACCTTTAAATTTCGTGCGCCCTGACAGTGGAAAACAAGGTAGTCTTCATCAAAAAGAGTTTTTTAAAGCGCCAAACACGGCCTACCTAGGATATCTTAAGTAGGCCGTAGTGGGAAGCCCTTCGAAAGCAGGAAAAACTCAGTCAGTTGAAAACGAACAACGTTTCTAAATACTTATTTGGTCAGTTTTAAATCACCACCATTACGTGATTGTTCTCAGTTTTACTTGACACTTGTATATCACATAATTTCCGGTGCGGCTCGTATTTTTTTTTAAGTTATAGCTTTTTTTACTGCATTTCAATTAGCTTGTATCTCGAGTGCTGCAGACGTCTAGTCTCTAACAGTGAAAATTATTTGTTAACCAGCAGGCGACTGAATAGTGCAGCAAAGCAATAATAAAATTTAACGTGTCGCGGCAAAACAAACCTTGATAAAAACAATTTTGGAGTATGAAGAACACAAAACTTGGACATGTGTAAAGCTAGTTTTACAACATTTTCTCCGATTAAGGTTTCACTCCTTCGCTTGAGCATACAAGGCATTTTGCAATTCACTATGTTTCTTGAGATTGCAAATTTTATTTCCTAATTTTGTCATTCTGTTTCAAAGATTTTGGCTCAAGGAGGAAAATGCGCCCATTTTTTCTACATAAACCAGTGGGACAAAAGTGTAGATTACTTCATTGAAAAGCTGCGGAACCCTGATCCCAATAAATGCATCTTTACAGCATGGGGAAATTCGAGACGATGCTGATAAGAATGTGGAAAAAAGTGGCTTTTGCTTGCCGCTGTTCAGTAGTTGCCATGCAGTCGATGATGTATACATGTTCTTTTGCAAAATTTAAGCAGACGTTTGTTTTTAAGAAGTAGTCCTAAATCGGCAATCATTTATGCTGAAGGATGGTCGACATCATTAGTATAGTCGCTACAATTTCTCCGAAGTTTTCTTGTTGAGACATTCATTTCATTGGTTCACTAAGTATCTTTGTGTTGCTTATTGTTGGCATGCTGTTGAGAAGTCGTTTCTAACAAATCTTTGTGTGAATACACAAGAATGAGTAGATCATTCAAATGTGTCGTTTTTTGTGAATAAACCGCAAAAGCATTAAAGTGCTGCAACATTTTTGAGATGCTTGTCCACAGTTACCCAGCAAAACTAGCTCCAGGATGTATTTGCCCAGTGCACAGGTTGGTTTGCAGATGTCCATTACCCAAAGCATAAAGGTTCGGAAAACTCGAGATTCATTACACTGTATATTGTGACCTTCTGTCACATATATCCCATGCCTAACAGAAAATATGCAGCAAGCGTCAATAAGGTTTCAAAATTACTATCTTGTTAGCTTTGATACGTTCATGGAGTTGTTTGAGCCACTCGACAAATTAAATTTAATACGCCAGCAGCACGTTAATCAAACGAAACCGTTCATGTCATACAAACCAGAAATGCCATTTCCGTGCACTCGCAGCAAAATATATTTCAGAGTGAAAACTAGTCCACGATCGCTTTGTTTGCTCCGATGTTTTCCCGGATACCTAAAGGATTCAGGACAACATTTGCCTTTGTAAGCGGCAGACTCTGGATGTTGTGTTTCCCTCTCCTTTAAAGCAAACGATAGCCATCGTCTTGATTTATTTCACCGGACCTGATTTTAGCATATATATCCCTTTTGTCGCTAATTAAAATAAAACCACACCACAATTTTCCCTGAAACATATTTACATATTTAGGACAGATTTGGAGTTCATTGCAGAAATATGACGTTTGTATCACCTGCCCCAAAATTTAAAACACTATTTGAAAGCTCAAAAACTTTTCAGTTGTTAGGCAAAACAACAAGGTGCAATCATTCCCCCCGAAATAACCAGCTGGTTTCGGCCTTTCTGTAAAATAATTTCCTGCAACACATAAAATTAAAAACTTGTCCTCGTTGATGCTTTGCCAAAATTTTACCTAAAAAATCACACTCACCAAATATTTTCATTCTTGGTATCTTGGAGTTGCTACAAACTTTTGCGTGTGTATTAGAACAATTATTTCGGCATTACTAAAACCGCTTCAAGCCAAACTTAAATAGATGGTCGATCAACCTTTGAAAGTACAACAAACCAATGAGTATAAAGCAAAATAGGCCTATCGTTTAAATTGGATCCAGCGTTCAAACATCCCATCTTTCCCTAAGGAACCCACAGAAGAGCGATGAAGTCACATGGGAAACTGATTGTGACAAATTTCAAGCCACTTCGCCACAAAACATGTTTCGTGACTAAATGGCATTTACGCAGTAACCAGGGCCGGCTTTAGCCGATAAAGCTGCACTGGCCCCCGCGTCTCAACGGGCCCCGCGCCTTGTGAGCAAATAATTATCTCGTTTGAATGAAGTTGAAGGATAAATTTCCTCTAATTATCATCGAACGTTATCAAACGTGCTCAGTTCTCATGCTAGGGCGCTCTATTTGCACTCCACCCCGTCCCACTTTTTACGGATAGAACATGGTTGTTTCTAGTGCCAGTTAAGACTGCAGTAGACCTACAGCTACTGCAAACAAGGCGTGTAGTGATTCAACTTGCAATGAACAGGTCAAGATGAGTGTCTGTCGTATTAACTTTGATAGCAATTCTGCTAACGTAACGTTGTTCAGTTCTCGAAAGATTCTTCTTTTTTGAAACTTTTTGGTTAGTTGCAGGTCATCGGCATTTTAACAAAGGCTTGCAGTTTAGCTTTATGAGAGATTTTGACATAGATTAGATCAGTGGATTTAAACTTTTGTCTACCACGCCTCCCTTAAGTAATTGTCCTTGCGTTTAAAGACCCCTGACTTTAAATAAATAAATTGGAAGAACACTTTCCCTTTCAATAGCCTTCCATATTGTAGAGCGCGTATAAGGACCCTGGAAATTTATTGACGCCCCTCTGGGGAGGGGCGTTCCCGGTTACGAACTACCGGACTAGAAATTTTAAATTTTGTAAAAATAAAATTAACTGATCACATTGAAACAAACGACAAAAGATGAGATGTTGATCCTGTGGGGGCCAAAATTCTCATCCAAACCAGCGCAACATTTTGTGAAGTGTTCGCACTTAAGAAAGGCCTCCGTGTCTTTGTCCAACATATTGTACCGCGTTATTTGTCGGTCGTGCAAGTACTTTTATCATTTGCCGCCCCACCAAACTTTTATTGTGTGATTTGCCTATTTGCGAGCGTAAATCGGTAGAAAAACCACCACTTGAAAGCCCAGCGCAGCTTCATAAACGTAAAGGACACTGAAAGCTGCTCTGCAGCTTAACTAGGCAAGGAAAAAATTGTGAATGTCATCCAGCACACTCGTTCCTATTTTGGGGGGCTGTATGCTTCTATTCCATCAATCAACCATGCGCATTATGTATTGCGTTTGTTAAGTAATTCTACATCTGTGACGTGATAGTTGTAAAATCTTTCTACGTTACATTTCTAACTCATGAAAACAGTTTGAATTCCAAGTCCATGCATAATGAAGTATAATGAATAACTATAAAAATGAGCTTTTGTGGAACTTTGGGCGCATGCATGGGCTACTCTCTTGTGAAGTCTGTTTTTTTCGTGTAGTGTGTCGTAAAGCCTATGGTTGATCACGCACCCAGACGTTACCTTTATGCAAGAACGCGTCTGTGATTGTAATTACCGAATGCGAGATAAAGTAATCCGTTCATGTTTTAACAGTTTTCTCCAAGTCAGTTGTTCTTCGAACGAAAATCCCGTTCAAGAGCGAAGTAATTGCATTGTAAGGTTAATTCGCTTGTCAGTTTGTTTTGACTGACGTAACTTTGCACTTACGCTCTCCGCTCGCATCTCCATCGCAAAGCTTACTTTACAACTTTCGACTTCATTACGAGTGGTAGTGGTATGCTGTCGAATGTCTACCACAGCAGCATGGACGTAGCTGGGAGACACATGAGCTATGCCCACGCCCAGTGCCGGATTAAGGTAGCGCTGGGCCCGTAACATTTCAAGAGCGCGGGGCCCCAAGTTAAAAAAAAGCATATCAACACCTGCTAAATCACAAAGTGTGTGGGCAAGGCATCCGTGTTTCTAGCTTTACTCTCTGTATGTTCTATCTAGTTTGCATCGTGACATGGCAGTCTGAGTGCATCTTTCTGACTGCCAGTGTTGCCAGATGGTTGTGACCTAAATCGGCTAAATAGTGTCACAAAAAACTGCTAGATTCTGCTAAAGGTCTTGTCACAAATTTTCAGCTAAAATCTGCTAAAAGTAGTGAAATTCTGTTAAAAAACTGTCATTTTTAATATGATTGAAAGAAACCTATAAAGTTATACAATATACTGATTTTTCGTCTTCCACTCGCTCTCAATAAGCATGGGCTGAAAATGCCCGTCTTGGCCAACACACCTTTCGGCCCACAATTTTCTAGCAGTCAACATTTTGACTTTTTGAGTAACGTAACTGCAGCTTGTCTCGTTTTTGGTATGACACACAGTTCTTGACGATCTCTTTCAAATGGTAGAGTAATGCTGAGCGTAGAGTAATGCTGAGCGATAAACAATCTGAGCGTAGCTTCAGCCCTACAACTTTCTAAGTCTGGTCTTTGTAACTTTGTGTTACATTAGGGAGCATGCAAAAAGTTCTTTAGTCTTATCCGAGTGCCTTTGCTACCAGTTGTGCCTTTTAAGCTCACAGTACTTCGCTATGATTGCATTGTTGCAAACTTCGCAAAAGGCTTTTGTTGAATCGGCAGGATAGGCAGCAGGCATTGAGCCAACTTTTGCAGTAAGTTCTGAATCTTGTAGCCACATATGTCGAAACTTTTGGCAGCTTCGGTTTATCAAGAAGTTGTTTTTCCAGACAGTAGGCTACTACTTACTAGCGTAACTGAATCTCTTGGAAATATCGTCTCGTGGGATAAAAACATAGTACACCAATGTTGCCTTTCAACTTAACGCGCTCACTAACCACACAAGCAAATAATTTAGGCCTCAACAAGCTATCTAATGAGTTACTTGTTATCATGATACAATAATCTGCTTGAACCAGCTTCTTTGCATCATAATCAAAATTCCAAATAATTGCAGGCAGCTGGTTGTGCTTTGTCCTGGTGTTACTCAGTGGCGGTTCTAAGGGGGGAGCTTTTTGGCTGGCCCCTGCAGATTTTTGGCTGGCCACCTGCTTGGCTCCCCAGTTTTGTGCTGAATTTCACGTTAAAGTTCGTTTGATTGACATATACAGCAAATACCTTTCAGCCAGCAACATTTTAAACGATTTGAAGACTTTCTGACGACTGTTCTGACGATATTCACAAGCCTATGTTGGGCTTGATAGAGTTAATCAAAGCAAATCAATATTTATTACAACGAAAATTCACCATGCAGGAGAGACATTTATGTTGGCCCCCAATTTTTTCCTTGGTCCCGCAGTGTCCCCCAGTTTTTTCATTGTAGAATCGCCACTGGTGGTACCCTGTTAAGAACGTCATGAAGAAGATAAGTATATTTTTTGATGAAGAAGGTGTAAAGTTTTCATTTTGAAAAACTCTTAAAATAGGTTTTTGGCCAGGAATTTGTTACCTGCTAAGCCTGCCAAACGGTTGGTAAAATCCTGCTAGAAAATTAGCTAACTGCTAGATTGAAAATTTTACAGCTAACAGTGAGAAAATCCTGCTAGATATAGCAGCAAATCAGCTAAAATGGCAACACTGCTGACCGCAATCTTGTGCCTTTTGTTACGTCTGTACAAAAAGCATCAAACACGAATTTCTGGACACAGACAGCGTTCAATTGAAAACCTTCTCTTTCTACTAATGGCAAATTTAGCAAAACACTGACTTCTTAGACTGAACAAATTTTCATATATAATGTAATAAATAAGATTTATCACAGAAGACCGCGGGGCCCCCAAAACCGCGGGGCCCGTAGCAATTGCTACAATTGTTAATCCCCACTGCCCACGCCCCATAAAAACTGTTTTGTTATCATCTAGCCTACATGCAGGTCATCTCCAAGAAGTTGTCGTCTTTTTTTATATTCATTTAGTTATTTTGCCAAAACATGTTCATCAAAAAGATCATAGCACGGTTGACTGAACACGATGACGTAATAAAACCACTGCTCAGAGAGGTCCCGCGACTAGGTCTTGCATTGGGTCTCGCACCTGCTAGGACCAGACCTGGCAGTAATATCCACGATTCCTCTTTCTCTAGTAGGGGTTTACAAATAATTTTGTGTAACTTCGCAAAAAATTAATTAAAGCAATGTTTCCGCAATCCACTCTTATGAGTAAATTGCTCGCAAAATTTCCGCATGAACTTCAAAACTCTTTCACGCCTGCGCGAGCTATTTGAGTGGCTTGAACGTTTTCAGCCTCTAACTCGGCAACTGACAGTGCTAGAGAGCTCTATGAACCATCGAAAGATGCAGAAAGTCTTGCAGTGTCGATTTTGGAAAATAGGCACTTTTGGGTTTTAATTTTTGTAGAGCAGCGTGATAGTCTGGTCCCGATGACGTCATCGGGACCTGTGAAAAAATTCCAAGTGCCAATTTACTCGTTTTTTAAATAAACTAGACGGAAGTCCGTATGATTTTGAAGCTGTGATTGACCAACTGTAGCACTCAGCCTGCATTTAGTCATTCCTGGCTCACAGATAATTCGTAGACGTGGCATCACACATGGGCGTCGGAAGGATTTTTTCCAAGGGGGGCACTAGGGGTTTTTCCAAAATTTTTCCAGGGGGGGCCAAAATGGTGAAATTTGCTTTTTCCCACTCAAAACTAAAAAAGTTACCTTTTTTGGTGAAAAATTCAAATTCCATGGGGTTCTTGGCCCCCCCTCCCCCCGTCCGACGCCCATGGCATCACACGTCATTACCACCAGTGTGTGGTATGCATGTACCCTGTTGAGTCATGTGACCGTCACGCTTCACACCCCACTGACGTCACAGCATTATTTTCTTTCTTTCGCAGTTTTTCCCAGTGCGCTTCTGGCATGGGAAATCAAACGTAATTCAAGTAATCTTAACAAAGCAAGACATCCAGTATAAATATGCGGCTAAAAGGAAGGGCGCTGTCACAACAGCATATAACACTATATGGATCCACCGCCTAACCTGCAAGCTACTTTGACTGTTCTCGAATAGGCTCATGGTCCGTATGATCATGGAACTTGCTACTGTAAAAAACACAGTTTTGCACTAATTGCAGGTAGTGGTCAGAGGAGAAGANTACAGCACCTGATATTTAGCGTCCCACAGGGATCGGTACAGGTNTTCTCCCTTCTCAACATTAACATCTTTGATTTTCCAATCACTGTTTCTCAGAAATATGCATACGCTGATGACCAGGCTATTTATATATGCATGCTGATGAAAACTGGAATGAAGTATAAACAAGCGAGGCGCAAACACAGCTTTGAAAAATATTCACATGTTTGGGCATTGTGAATGAAATGTTCCAAGAGTGCAAAATATATTTGTAACTAAATGGAAAAAATCCAAACCAAGTAATCAGCCGGCAGCTTGGTATATCTCCAAAGAGCAAGCAGTGGCGTAAATAGACTTTTGAACCAGGTGGGAAGCTTAGTTGAGGGAGGCCCACTAGCCAATACTTAGAATAAAGTTGAGAAATGATCGTGAATACAGGTGTGGATATCACTCCGAAAAACTCAGAAAACTCGCAAAAACCAACAACCTTACTTTAATTAAACCAAAATACTACTAAATACCGAAGTACAAGACAAGTGGGGACGGATTTTACATTTAGCTTGCCAGGGGGGTTCGCACCCCTGGCTCCCGTTAGTTACGCCGCTGGGAGCAGGTTAACAACGCGTTAGCTTTGATGTAGGAATATTTCAAATTTGCTACACTATCTTACATGCCAAAACGGCATTTTACATGAACCTGTTTCAGATCTGTACGCACAGGAACAGATATTGTCCAACAGTACCAATAAAAAGCCACACAATATGTTTCTTTATTTAGACACGTGACACTACTAATCAATTCTCACCTTTCTCCTGTGTATTTAATGTAAACGAAAAACCAGAGAGGCTGTCAACTGACTAAGCCCATGTAAAAACACACATGTTCCATTTTATGTTGTTACCTTAGTTAAGGTTGAGACGAGCAGGAAAATAGGAAGTACACATACGAGTAGTTCTAGAACAGATACCTCGTACCTAGCACGTCTGGAACGATCAAACGCAACAAATTGTCATTTAAACATTTCCTAACAGGTCTTCGCGAAAAATCATTACACTTGTCGTTTGTTTTCTGAAAAAACTGCTGTGGTAAAAACCAAGCTGTCAACAGTGATAAATTCAATTGTGTTAATGTTTGAGTAAACGTTGAACTACTAACGTTTAACAAGTAGTGTTTAACAAGTAGCAACAACAATTCTGTTTAACAAGTAGCAACAACAAATGTTTAACAAGTAGCAACAACAATTCTAATAGCGATCTATCACTGCCTCTCTCACAGTATGCTACACATACTGACTTTGTGAGCCATATTGATAAGTTAATGTCAAATGATCTCTCCTT
>JGI24159J19872_10014474_pt1 | contig 10201 bp, 9 predicted proteins | sample Ectturendosymbi4_FD_19872 | JGI IMG/M metagenome (IMG submission 19872) | reverse complement strand
ACAATGTGTGTGAGGTCGCACCCTGACTTTCAAGGTGAACAATTGGTACAAATTTTGCAACGTACACAAGAATCAATGTGCCATTTGCATAATAGCTTGACTGTGGTGTGTAACAGCATAAAAATGTAGCAAAGTATGGTTTAACTAAAATAGCCAACATAACTTGAACACTTTCATTATTACAATTGATACCTTCAAGTTTTTAAATGGTCCCCCTGCTCTTCCATTGCATGGATGACTTTGAACACATGACACAATTGTACTGCAGAACTCTTAACTGCAGCCGGTTAAGCCATTATCAGCAGTAGTGAAGTGGCACAACTTCTTAATACTTCCCAGAAATTTTTGTTGCTGGCTGGAAATAAAAATTTATCTTGATATTGGGTGAAATTGGATATCTGGTACATCTACTGTTTGGTTTGTTGTGCTTCCATTGGTAGAAAATAACTTCATGCTTCGTTGGTTGACCAAGTTCATGCAGGTAAATAATGTATGCTTTNTGTTTTAGGTAAATGTCCCTCCGTATGCCTGCAAGTTCTGTACAGGTGAGAAAGAAGATGATGCTGCAGTTGTTCCTTTGGTGTAATTTGCTTTCTAACTTTTATCTAATTGCAGTTCCTGGTCAAGAACATGTCTGTCTGGTTGTTGATGAAGAGGGTTATGTATCTGTGATTGATACTGTGCTTCTTGATTCCATGAAGCATGATAATTACTCTTCCAGTTTGAGTATTAAAGAGAAATGGATCACTCATAACAATGCAGTGTTTGATGTAACTTGGATCCCACAAAGTGCACAATTTGTTACAGCCTCTGGCGACACAACTGCCATTTTGTGGGATGTGACAAGACCTACTGAAAAACTTTGTGTATTTCGTGGTCACAGTTGTAGCTTGAAGTCGGTTACTGTTTCAAAAGAAAATCCAAGTAAGTTGGCAAAAACTGGTGCATTTAAAAACGTGTTTTTTGTCTTCTGCTCTTGTTAAACTTATCGCATCACCAGTAGCTGGCGTGTTCTGCTAACATTTTGCACTAACAAGACTCCTGTAGTAACTGCATGCACTTGGCATACATAAAGCCAGTTATAACATAACCTTGATCCCCAGATCTGTTGTGTTTGATAGTGTGATATCAGACAACATCAGCAGTTGCAAGTCGTTGTTATCAATTCCACGGAATTCGTGCTCCTGGCTAACAATGCCATACACACTGTCAGTTTCTGTTTCTAAGATGAAACAGACATTGACGCTACAATTGGAGTGATGTTAAAAATGTTTTTTGCTCCTTTTCATGTGATCATGTGCAAACACCTATTCTGTAATGAGTTATAGCTAATCATTTTTTGTGCTCATGCATTGTTTACTGTGCCTACGATATGTACCATGTGTCTGCAATAAATCATTGTTATTATTATGTACCATTTTTTCAAGATTTGTTGGCTACTGGTTCACGAGATGGCAATATTCTTGTGTGGGACAGCAGATGTTCTAGCGCAAACAGCCCAGAGTGTCAAGCAGTTCTTCGTATTCAGGCAGCTCATGCTGTTTATGATGCTCTCACTCCTCAAAGAAAACGCAGAAGGAGAGTTGTTGCTCATAACAACAATCAGCTTCTGACTGTGAGAACATATATAAATAAGGATTATTTACTCTGAACATGTTTATGTTAAAGTAGATCAGTAGCAGCATAGTATATACTTCTGTATTGTGGTTGCATCTCTGATTTTGCTTGGGGCTCGCTGAAAGATGTGGCACTTCATTAGTTTCTTCTGGGTAATGTTTTGTTGTTAAACTTTGTGGCAGCCTCGGGCCATGATTCATCNGTTGTAGACCATGGGGTTATTTTCTACTGTGATATAACCGTGCAGCGAGCAGAAAAGGCATTTACTGAGGCAATTGTCTGTGAAAACAAAATAATTTTCAGAGTATCGACACTGTCACTGATGCATTACTATTATCACAGTTGTATCCGTAATACTGCCAATTTTAGAATAAAATTATGCGAAATTTCTTTACTAACCAATTTAATGGTGGCAACCAATGTTACTCGTCCAGGATTCACAGCAGACAGTGACGTCTGTGATCTTTCAAGACAGTTCGACGCTCATTTCTTCAGGAGCCATGGACGGAACGCTCAAATTGTGGGATGTCAGGAAAGTTTCCTGCGGTACGTTGTTTGCGGTGCTTGAGTTCAGCATTCTCGCGCACGCAGCGTGACCGAGCTGCAAGTTGTTTGTTTGTTTTATGAAAGCACTACAGAACATTTGTTTTTAAGTTTTATGACGTTTTGGCTTTTTGGATCTTTTGTTGTTTTTATTTAGCATTCAATTTTTTTTACAAAATCGGTGCGAAATAAACTGGTTCTTTACGGTAACATCCTGTGATGTTTTTTTAAAGAATTTTTTTCACTTTGTTTTCAAAAAAGTGGGGTAAATCGCGTACGGATCAAAACTGTCGCACAATGATGTTGGCGCTTTCGTTTTGAAGATTCTTCCCGGAGGTTTTCCAAGATGCAGCAAAAGCCTGCCTCGCCGAAAGAGTGCATAGCTTACCCGGGCTTGAGCGAACGTAGACGCGGATACAACACTCTGACACTTGATTCGACAAGCACAAGGCTGTTCGCTTCGTGCACGGACAATACGGTGTACGAGTACGATTTGTGTGGCCTGCCTGCCTCCAGCCGAATTCCGCGAAACAGGTAATTAACGTCGTAATAGGTCTGAGGATCCGGTCACTGCTTTGAGCAACCTGCGCGGTTTGAAACTTGACAATTCGTTGTCTGTTTGATCCAAATTTCAGTGTTACGTTTGCCATGATGTGTACGTCGGGTTGTAGTTGCTTTGGTTTGGATGTCAACGTGTTGACAGCGGCGGTATTGGTGGCGATGGTTCGCATTTCTCCTTGTTTGCTTCGACTTCGTCATCACTTTCCGCTTTGTTCCAACGTCAACTGTAGGTTTGCTGAAGTACCCGGTCACGGAGCCACAGTCCTGTTGTTCTCATGCCGGTTCAGTTTATTACTTACTCCCTTTACAGAAACGTATCAACGACAAGCCCGTAGCCAAGTTTTAAAATTTGGTGCGGCAAAATAAATTTTTAGGGGGGCAATACTTTTGTTTTTATTATATGTTTGAAACAAATTTTTCTGGACACAATGCAGTTGGGCACTGCCCCCGAATGCCCCCCCAGTGGCTGCGGGCCTGGTCAGTGATCGGGGAGCATCTTTGTTTTCAGGTACACCGGTCATTACAGCTCCTCGTTTTACATCCGAATCGCTCTGAGCCCCGACGACCTCTTTTTGCTGAGCGGTTGCGATGACGAGATGGCGTTCGTCTGGAAGGTGAGGAAGTCCTTTCGCGCTTTCTTTTCTTTGCCTGACCGGAGCGATTGCTGTTGAGTTTGGTCTCTTAGTGTCGAGGACAATGCACGTCGCGTTTGTTTGTTCTCGCTGTCTGCGGTTTGCCTTTTTCAGGAGCTTTTTATTAGCGAACTTGACCGTAAACGAGAAAGGACTTTTAACAATGGTGCTGAATAATCTGTAGGAATTTGCAAGTCGGCGGTAGCACCATCGTCAGTGACGTAACTAGAGGTTTGAGCCGTGGGGGGTAAAACTTAGCCTAAGGGGCTCACTGACCGCCATAGTGAGGCCACAAGCCAACACTCAGAAAAAAACTTAAGAAATGATAGTGAATCCAGATGTTGTAGATGTATATATAAGCAAAAAAACGAAAACATCCCGAAAAGTGCAAAAAAACAACAACCTACTGAAAAGCAAAAGAATACTAAAATGTCAGCTAAAGGGGGCCCAGTTTTTACATTTAGCAGACTCGCCCCCTGCCCCCCCCCCGTCAATTTCGCCACTGACCATCGTGCTGTTGAGCAATTTAGGGCATCTTGTCTGAGGTTAGGTTTCTCAAATGGACTTGTAATTATGAATGCAGACCAGTGATATTGGTGTAATTCTACAAGCTACTGACACTATCTATGTTAGTATCGTATGCCAGTGTACATGCGGTAGGTGCCCGTTGCTATCAAGCTCTGTTGATGTGGCAGCCAGCAAGTGCAGACACCATTTCAGTGAAATAAAAATCTCGTTCTAGACAGCACAAGTTGAACCAGAACCCGTTCCGCCGGTGTTCCGATTAAAAAGCGCGGGAATGGAGCAAGTGACGTCAGTTGCGTGGTCACCTGTTGACGACACTCGCTTTGTCACGTGCTCAGACGATTGTGCAATGCGTCTGTGGAAGGTTCCGGAACGTTTTCCGAAAAGTACCAAAAGCGACGGATACTGCGAAGCAGTGGAACCCGTGCGTCCTGAAGGTAACTTGTGATGCTGAATTACCTTTTTTATCATGATTGCTTTTTTAAACACCATGTCAGAAGATGCTATTGGAATTGGCGCTGGTGATGCGTGTCTACTGTTGCTTGTAAGCAAATATACAGGCCCGTAACCAGCTTGAGGTACCAAGGGGGCCGAAGAGTTCTGAGAAGGGCCCAAATTTCTTGCAACTTCTCTATGTCCAATGGCTGTCAACAGTTTGTTAGTCTTTCACAGGATTTGGGATGTGCATGCCATCTTTGGTGAGGTTGCTGGCTTGCTGCCCACATCCAAGTTTGGTGATCCATATAGTTGTGCAGGAAACTTAGTCGCACTCGGTTTTTAACATTAGTATGCTCAGATTTGCAAGGAGCTGGTCATAACAGACATCGCCGAAACCATGGGGTGATACCCCCCAAATTTTTAGTCATTTTGTGCTTTAACCCCCCAAAAATTTTTGGGTTGACTACACCACTGATAACAACGAAAATGCAAATCCTGTTAAAATGAAACTATGCGTGGGGTGTAGTGACAGCCAGTTTGCATCCAGGGAAGTGTAGGCGCATTGCAACAGTTAGAATCATGAAGCCGAAAAGATCCCTGACCATCTGCTTCAGGCCTGCGGATTGGATGGTTCTTCGATATGTCCGTTCTAACCAGTCAAACCCTTGATCACACGTGCATGGAAGAGCCAGCACATTATGGAGGTGGCAGTTCGATGCAATGTTCCTGCACCGTAGAGGAATAAAGCACCTTTTTTGCACCGCAGAGGAATAAAGCACCTTTATTTCATCACAGGAAGGAGAAAACGCAGCCAGTGCAAACAGGCAAACTCCTTGAGCTGAAATAAATCGAAAAATTCAACGCAATTGCACACGTATAGAACCATTTTACATGATTCAACAACAAAACTGATCTCGAGTCCCTGCAAAACCTGATCAGAAAATCTTCCCTCAGCGCCGAACAACAAAAAAATACTCCTTGCCCTGTTTCGCACGAAACAAAAAATAAAGTTGTGCAAATTGCAAAAGAAAAACGAAAACTGAAGTAAAACAGGTTCCAAGGTACTTGTAATTATATTGTGGTTCCCAAGCTAAGGTCATCTTTGCTTATCATCAGTTTTTTCGTCGTTTGGCCACTTGATTTGATTTAATGTCACTTCTCGCCATAAAGATGGTTAATCCAAAAGAATTAATATTTAAAATAGAAGACAGTTAATTGTCCGTGAATTTTTATCACTGCTGCCAAACCAACCGCAAAGTTATAATTAATATCAGCAATTTTACGCATTCTCTGCATCTCTCATACATGTTAGCCTAGCTGATGGAGTTGAGGAAATTTTTTTTTGTTGGAGTTGAGAAAATTTTTCGCACCCGCTTTTCCTCTCTGCAGGGTCGCGGGGGTAGGGTAGCAATCCTACGGGGGGGCGGTAACCCTAGCCTCTGATAGTTCTGTAACCCTAGCCTCTGATAGTTCAAATCCTACGGGGGGGCGGTAACCCTATACCTCTGATAGTTCTGCTAGTTCCACACCAAGCCTGGTCAGATATGTGACTTAAATTTCTGAATAGGTGTATTTCTTGTTTAAAATCGTCGCATTTCGTTGACACCTGAGAACATGTTACATTTCCACGCTGTGCTTTGATGCGTTTCACTCAAGCAGTGATCCACATTAACATGCGACGCCGTAACTGTAATCTTTGTATTGCAGGCGTCAGTCTGTCGTCGCACGGGCCGAGCGGGCGTAACTCGCCGGTAGGATTCTTCAAGCGCACCTCCTTCTCGAATCCCGGAACCCCCCAGCAGTGCTCGCCGCCGTCGACGCCGGGGGTGCTTCGCGAAGTTTCCGTCAGCAGACAATGGTCGCTCGACGCGCCAAACCGCAATTCGTCGCCGACGAGCTTCGCCGCGAAACCAGCCGCAGCGTCGATCAAAGACTGGCTGCTGCCCGCGATGTCGCCGGCCAGGCCGTTGCAACAACAGTCTGACGAAGACAAAGAGAATTGCGAGTTTGAAGAGACAGTTGCGTCGTCACCCTGTCGGCCATTAGCAGTAGCAGTAACTGGTAACGATGGCAGCAAGAAAGTGGGACCTGTTGTGAAAGCGAAGAAATCCTCCGGAAACAAGACGCGCGCGCTGGGACGGCGGCGTGGCTCATCGCGCGGTCGATCAAAGACCGCAGCTGCGAGGCTGGATTTCAACAAGCGCCATTATTCTATTAAGACCTATTTTGCAAACAAAGCCGGTTGAATCGTTTTCAGGTCATTACATCTGCGTGGCTTGGCCGACGGCCGCTGCATTGTTTTGTCATAATGACCAAGCTTCCGGTCTACTTCCTTTCATTTCCTCGCAAACATTGCAGTGCTCTTTGGTCAGTGTCTTTATTTCTATTTTTACAGTCGGTGACTGCCGTTTTTATGTTTCTATTTGTAGGGTGTATTTGCCCTGTACTTGCAAGCCGCTCTTTCGTTTGTTGCCTAGCAACGCGCGTCCTGCTTCTACCCACGTTTGCATTGCGTCATCGCAGCTGACCTCATCATCCAGCATATTCGTAACGTCGCGCGAAAGTGTTGTTGCAGGTGCTTTCTGAATTAGGAGTTCTAGGATTAGTCAAGGGAAACCATGAAACAAAACTCCTATTGCCAGAAGCAAATGCAAAGTATGCTCCATCAGCTTTACTTCGGGGGTTCTCATTATGCCACGCACACCACTCCCCCCGGTTGTTTGATCAACTGAGCGGGCCCATAACTTGTCCCACTAAGGGCCATTGCGGCCGTTAACACTGTTGACTCCTCTGCCCTGTTTGTGCTTCCACTGCCAAGTATTGCTGTGATGACCACAGCCATCGTCGAATTTGAACGTTTTTGGTGGGCAAACCGGTAGTAAAGCGCTTACACCCCCTTCCTGTGTTCGCCACTGCCTTCCGCTCCAATATTTGTGCTGACTTTCGAAGTTTGTAACCGAAAACACTGCCGTTCTTCCTGCTGCCCGGTACTGTTTTATGCCTTCTGCATTCGTTGTTTGGGATGTCGCTCGAGTGTTGGTGATGAACTTCGTGCCGAGGTATCAGCAAACGCGAGTTCAACTTCAATTTTTAAACCGTGAAAGCTCCTTTGATTTTTTTCGCCCCACACCTTGCGAGTGGCGCAATAAACTGCGGGCCATTTACGTCGACCTTCCACTGGGGGGTATTCGTGTTGTTCCGGGCAGTATGGCTTTTCCACAAGCCTCTCAGTCTTGGAAGAGAGATTACACAATTTAGGGAAAAAGCGAGTAAACCAGTTTTGCACCAGGCCAAGTTCCCATCAAACTTTAAAATCACGAAAAAAAATCACAATTTGTTCGTAGGGTTTTGTTTTTGTGAAAGCCGCCTCAAAAACCATCCCGAAATCAGGCACGGGGACCTGCTGAGCGCAACGGCCACATTTACAAGTTCGCAATGGTGAAGCACTGCGCTTGAAGTGTTAATTGTCACGATAATACCATCAGCAACATCAAGTTTTCACGAGGCTTCATTAAACTAAGAAACACCGGCTACGTAGAGACATCTGCCACGTTAGACAGTAAGCACAGCAGCCGCCTGGTCGGTAACGCAACACGGTCTGACACCAGCGCACACGTTCGACACGGAATGAGCAAACAAGGCAATGCAATTCGATGAGGCGAGCAATAACGAAAGAATCAAGCAACAATTGATGAAGGCGGCCGCGAGCAACAAAACCGCCACACTCTCCCCCCCTTCAAAATTATGTGGACCAGTCACCAAACCGATCAGGGGTTTTCTTGACCGCGTAGACCGACGAAGGGGTTGCACATCTTCACGCGGCGGAAGCGGGGATGAGTCCGTGCTCGGTGACGGAGAATGCAAGTCAGGCGATGGTGCAAACGTCTCACCGGCAGTTGAGGATGTATCATGACATGCAGGCGAGAAATTCTCAACACTTCGGAGGTGGGTGATTCGAGGCAACGTCGGAAGCTATCTCGTCGGTATTGACTGGGCACCTGGGGTAAGGGGCTAAATCGGAAGTTGACACGGTTGTTTCCTGTCCATCCCTTAAACGTGTTGCAGAATACGTCTGATTGCTCTCCACAAGGGATCACCTTTGTTGCGAACGTGGCGGCGCAAAAGTACAGGTCCAGGGTGCAGTAGCCATGAAGGGAGCGCGGAACCAGTCATGGCTTTGCGGGGAAACCGCAAGAAGCGTTCGTGAGGCGTTTCATTTGCGGAAAGGCAAACAAGGGATCGGACAGCATGAAGGGCTTCCGGTAACACAGCTTTCCAGTCTTCTTCCGAAAGACCTTTGCTGTGCAGCAACAGCTTAATTGTGCGCCAAATGGCTTGATTAGAACGTTCGCACTGGCTATTCCTCTGTGGATGGTGTGGAGTTGAGGTACTGAAAGAAATACCTCGAGTTGTGAGGAAAGATCTAGTTTCACGGGATACGAAAGGAGCGCCTCTATCGCTATGCACGCAATTAGGAACACCGAACAAGCAGAAAAGCGACGACAATTGCGTTGCAGTAGATGACATCATATTTTTACACGGAGAAACAAACGGGAGTGTTCGTCAACAACAATAAGAAGATACAGATATCGATATCGACAATAAGATATCGACACTTATACGATCCCACGGATGCACAGCTTTAATCAAGGTTTGCGGATCAGGTTTGAAAAACTGCGGTTTTACCTCGGCGCAGGTATGACAGTTTTTACACACGGCTTTGGCTTCCTCACCGCATTACACATTCGCGAAAATGTATCAGATGCGACATTCTGAACGCCTGGTTTATGGCGAATATCAAAACTATATTGTCCCAGTTCTAATCGCCAACAAAGTATCTTGGTGTTTTTTATTTTTCCACGGTTACGCTGATTAACAGCCTCTTGATCAGTGACGATGGTAAAAAAACGTCCCTTAATAAAATGTTGCCATTTACGCACTGCTTCAATCACAGCAGTCGCTTCCTTTTCGATGGCAGGATATCGTTCCTCGCAACGGCTGAGGGTGCGAGACATGAACGCTACAGGTCAACCACCTTGAGACAGAACAGCAGCTAAGGCGTTATCAGAAGCGTCGGTTTCAATTTCGAAGGGAACACCTTCTCGAATAAANCCTAGGCTGGCTCTACCCAAATCTTTTTAAGCTCGCTCAGCCTCGGGACCAATAGGGAAGTTCGACGCGTACTACAGGCTATTGCAGAAAAATCATAGAAATAGACAGGAAGAGAGTGTGATTGTAGCGACTAGTGGACCTTATACTCGACTGCGTAAAAAACAGATTGAAAATTGTATTCTTAAAAGTCTTACCAATTTTCGTTGATTCAATGTTTTTTTTTTATTTCTTTTCGTACAAAGCAGTTTGCATTATGATCTAACGCGGCTCCCAGCATAGCTTTTTATCTAACGCAGCTTGATGTTGGTAGTGTTATTAAAAATTCTGCGAATAAGAATACCAGAAAATCGCTCATATAATAGAGAAATTGTTTTTTTCCTAGATTAGATTTTACTATGAGCACTTAAAAGTCATGTTTAAAAAATGGTAACATGGTCACATTTCTTGAGTACCGTTATGTTTTAACGTAATGTTTCATGTGATCAATAAACGAGCACTTCTTGTTGAAGTATGATGCACATTAATTATCCTCAATTTTTATTTATTTAAAAATAATTTTGCAAGTCTTAAAGGTCCCAAATGGGCGTTGTTCCGCCTAAAAAAATTTCTCTTGGAGGCCCTATACTGGCTCACTGCACCACGAAAATATCCATCAGTCATATTCATAGGCGTACGTGAAGGCATTTTACTGGGGGGGCGGAAAAATTTGCCCTGAAAATAACAATTTGCCCTAAAAATAGACAACTTGCCCTGAAACTAACTTTTTAGTTTAA
>JGI24159J19872_10014472_pt1 | contig 10202 bp, 6 predicted proteins | sample Ectturendosymbi4_FD_19872 | JGI IMG/M metagenome (IMG submission 19872) | reverse complement strand
ATGCTTCGTGTGGCCAGTACTCATGTACGGCTGTGAAACCTGGACAATAACATCAAAGACCAGGAAAAACTTAGAAGCAGCCGAAATGTGGTTCTACAGCAGAATTCTCCGCATTCCATGGACAGCACAACAAACTAATGTGTCAGTCCTTCAAAGAATGGGACAAGGGCGTAAACTGCTTTGTTGTTTAGAACAAAGACAGCTCAAATTTTTGGGCCATGTTATACGCAAAGGAGAGCTTGAAGATCTTGCTCTGAGCGGTAGAATCCCAGGAAAACGTGCAAGAGGTGCCCAGCGTTTTACTTTTATCCATAACTTTAAAGGTTTGTGCAGAAATCCTGGGAAATTATGGGTGACTGCACGTAATAGAACACAATGGGAAAACATCATAGTACATCGAGGGCTGGATCAGCCATGATACCGAAAGAGAGAGAGAGATATATAAGGATGAATAAAGCATTTTGAAGATCACAATCAAACACTCACAAATTGAAATGGTTTTGTTTTTCATTGTCGATTATGAGTCTTACTTTTTTTCTGCTTGTCTCCAACTTCCTCATTATTACTTTTCCTAATTTTTTTGCTTTATTTATAGGTCCGGCCCCAGCTGATGCGGGGACCAATGCAAGACCTAAGCGCGGGGTCCTTCTGAGCAGTGATTTTATGACGTCATCGGGTTCAGTTAATCGTGTTACGATCGTGGTAGAGCGCAAATATGCAGTACTGCACTAACACGAGAATTGAGCACATTTGCTAACGTTCGAGAGGAAATTTGCTAATTCTGACGAGAGCGTTCTTTGTTAACAATGAAATTTATATGGCGTTTCTACTAAATTCTCAATCGCAAGGTGCATCTGGCAAAATGAATAATCTACCCAAACACCATGGCGCGGGCACCCCAGAGGCGCGGGGCCCTATGCAGCTGCATCGGCTTAAGGCCGGTGGCCCTGTTTATTTACTTATGCATATATGGACCCAACATATTTCGTCAAATATTCTTCCCTGTTGGTTTTTAGTCTCCGGTAAGACAACCGCTTGGTTTTTTAATAGTTTTAATTCCAGGGGATCAAACAAAAAATTAAGAGATGTGTTGGTGGCATACCTTCTTTGCAGATGTTAACATTTAAGTATGTTATTTCGTGTAGTATCCCTGTCTAAAACTAAAAAAGTATATATACTGCATATAGCAGGCTATAATATTAATTTCATAATATGATTTCAGTGATGTGAAGGACGTTCCATTGTTCACTTCACGTTTCAGTAGTGGTTTACTTGTCTTAGAATATATAAAAGGCACCAAACGTTACCTCTCTCGGTACCTGTGCGAGGCCCTCTGTAGGTGCGGGACCAATTGTGGCAAAATAAGTCAATTAGGCTTAAAACTGGCTCTGCGAGAGAAATGCTGACTTGCAGCCTTTATCGTGACCTGCACACTTGGTCTACGGGTGTAGTGGGGTGGGAACGCGTGGGAACGGCGTTCGCTCACCTTTTTGCACTACATTGAAACACGGCTGCGATCTCACAGATGTGATAGTGACACGTAGATTCGCACTGCTAGACAAACGTCTGCAGTGAAACGGGAATATCCAATGTGGAAATTCTTGTGGACGAATGCTCACTTTATTCGAACTATTTGGTGCAGTCTTCCTTTTTATTTTGTGTGGGAACGGCGTTCACACCTCTTTTTTTAGCACTGCACCCCTGGGCTTCTTCCAATTACACGTGCATAGTGTTATTCCTTGCCTTCGTCCGTTACCAACAGAACCGTCGCCGGAAGTCTTAAAAAGGAAGGCTTTACGTTTGTGGAGAGGGACTTGACATTCTAAAATTTGATAAAGAATCCACTGATTTATAGTGCTTCATAGTTCAATTTCGGGGGCTTGGAAATTTGTTTGTAGGAGCTAAGCCCACCAAAGCCCCCTGTGGCGACGGAACTNGTTACCAAGAGACATCTATTTCAAAAACTGTATTACCAAACCATGCCAAATTCATCAAAATGAGAGCAACACCTTTTCTAAGCTTTCTTGTCGAAATGACTTTTTCTGTGACTGCAAATGTTAGTATACCGTTGAACAAAGGGGACTTCTACGAAACTAGACTGCCTACCGATTGGCTCTGATTCACTCTACTTGCAGTTCAAACTTACAATCTGAGCTCTACGTTAGCCACGCAAACACATCACCTGCACTACCCGCTTCAAGAACGTCGTTTTCCGACATCATTACGTCATGCGGAAAACAGCAATTGCATTGAAACTAACCAATTTAACTTTTGCGCGGAGTTCTTCACTTCAACCGCCAAAGTTGGTAACCCCACCTAATGACTAGGCTACAGCTTAGGGCACTTATTGGAAATATCTCGCTGAACATTTTAAAAATAGTATGAGGTGTGCCAAGAAATGTCTTTTTTTATTTTTGTTGACGGCAAGCAGCGGTAAGCCAACGCCTGAACTATGTTTCTTGACAGGGTGGTTGAACACTCTTCCCAAACAACGCTACGGCGATGCAGGCCTTGGATCGAACACTCAAACCTCCGATTGAGAGGCGGACTAGCCATCGCCGCCAGTGCCCAGATGTCAGATGATGTTATGATGTACCGTTGGGGCGTTGTTATGGAACTAACGATAGGACAAAAAGGATTAGGCTAACCTTGACTATTTGCCATGATTTCATGCAGGGCCTTTTTCATCAGATTTTCAGAGGAGGGGCAATATGAACATCGAAATACCAGTACCGGATCAGTAATGCTTGCTAATCTGCGATCGAATGTCATCTCTTTCCTTGTTCTAAGGACTTTAGACTGGGATGGGGGAAACGGCTTTGTAGGGAGAGGAAGGTGTAAGGACTGTGGCGCAATCGCTCCACAAGTAAGTGTGTCAAAAAACCCTGATTTCAAGACAAACACCGGGGTACTTTAGCACATTGGATTTGACTCAGATTTTTGAGTAAACATTTCATCAATTTTCTCACTACATAGCCACATGTGTGTTTTTAGGCTAGCCTACCAGTCTATGGCTTCGAAACACAAAACGTGAAGAGTTAGAAGTAACAAAGAAGAGTTAGAAATTTAAACTCCTTTCAAAATTTTATTTTTATCAACAAAGTGCCGCCCCCAGAAGATGCCGCCTGGGGCCCCCTGCTACGCCACTGTCTGCAAAAAAGACCAGAGAGTTTCAAGCACTGTTATAGCATCCGTAATTTCTGTGTAATTGGAAAACGTTAATAAATTTGAGACTTTCTCGCAGAAACTGGTAATAAAGTCTTATATACAAACTTAACTTCAAGCATAAACACTATTTATGAACGTATTACATGCTTGGCAAACGCTGCGGCGCATGAAACTGCTGTTGCATCATAACACCCAATCTTGCCTGTAAAAGACCGGAAAGCCTGTTGGAAAGCTATAAAGTAGACCAGAGGTGGGCAAACTGCGGCCCGCGAGGGCATTTTGTGCGGCCCGCAGGGCAATCACACGTACGTAGATAGTACATAGTACATTTTTGTGGTCTATGCTAAAGAGATTTTATCGATTAGATTAGAATTATCAAGTTTTTTTCCACACGTTTCATTCGAAACCGCATTTTTACTCAACCGGACTATTGTTACCTTCATTTTGTGGTAGTTCGTATAAAACTTTTTCAAAGTTTTCAAAGCGATTATAGATGTAATATATGTAATACGAGCATGCAGCCCTCGGTAGCAATAAAAACTTCAATGTGGCCCTTCGCAGAAAATGTTTGCCCACCCCTGGAGTAGACGAATCTGCGTTGTGGAAAATACTGCTGCAAACTGCTGAGCATCCTATGCAAACGCTTTGTGTAAACTAGACTTGAAACAAAATTATTCCAAATCGAATTTGAAATTATCCGTTGCACGAGCATGGAAAATCTCTGAAAACAATTCTACTTATGCTCAAAAACTGACACCGAAGGCGTCCAATGTTACTAAAACAACCGCCAAACGATTGATAACGATTTCAACAACTCCCTTACTTTTCTTAGTTTCACAGAGCCAAGGATTACGTTTTTTGCGTAAGGTATGTTTGATATGCTTTGCATCTTTGGATTTGCCTTCTTGCCATCAACTAACTGCTGCATGACCATCAAAGCTTGTGAGCAACTGTCGAAGAAAAGTAATCATACATCAAGTTAGGGCAGGGGTCACCAACATGGTGCCCGCAGGCACCAGGTCGCCCGCACGGACCATGTGGGTTGCCCGTAGGCTTGTTCTGACAATAGCATAAACATGATCAGTGTCTTCACATGAATATCTTTAATTTTCATTAATGATATCATAATTGAAGACAAATTGAGCAAATTTTTTATTTCAAAAGTGTGTGTATCAAACTGTTAGCCCTTCGCATAAATCTGTACCAAGAAGTAGCTCTCAGTTTCACAAAGGTTGGTGACCCTTGAGTTAGAGACTATTAGTACAAACTACACCAGGGGTCACCAACCTTTTTGAAACTGTGAGCTACTTCTTGTGTACTGATTAATGCGAAGGGCTACTAGTTTGATACACACTTCTGAAATAGAAATTTTGATCAATTTACCTTCAATATTGATATTCATTACTGTGAAAACATTAATCATGTTAATGTTATTTTTAGAAAATGCCCACGGGCGACCCACTTGGTCCTTGCGAGCGACCTGGCGCCAGCGGGCACCACGTTGGTGACCCCTGAACTACACCATCACGAAAAAACACAATTGAAGAACATTCATCTAACATCCTTGAAGAGAGCTTATTTTTTTCAGTGTAAGAAATGCCAAAAGTTTAAAACTTTCTGAACTTTCAACAATGAAAATAGCCTCAAAACAGTAGCACAGCACATGAAGATGGCTTAAAACAGTACCAGGCTACGTAACTTTTTGTCAACTAAGATACAGTTGTTTATTTGTTACGATAGAACATAACACACAAAAGTAAACACTGATAGAAATGTAGTTGCAACCAGGACGCTGGAAAAACCCTAAAGTTTTCTAGTCAAGGCGCCCCAAAAATTTGTTAAAACAAACATAGTGACACAATGCATAGATATATCATAAGTGTCGCAACACAAAAAAAAACAATTGCACAAAGCACACAAACTGACAAAAAAGAAAAATACAAGCATTGCATTATTGGAGAAGACAGATGTTATCATAAAAAGGGACAAACCTATTCATAATTTAAGAGACGATACTTATAATGTTTACAGAATGTCACATGTGGCAAGGTTTTCAGACTCTGTTTGATTTCTTTCCAGAGTGCAGATGGCTGTTACTTTGTGACAGATTGCGGGACCAGTAGCTGTAGAGAGCCTTTGTTTCGTTCTAGCCACTGTAACATCGACACTAATATTTTGATCTGATTTGATCCAAGAAAAACAAATCATAAATATCATAAACACAAATTAGCCTATCCCAACACTCTAATATATCTGCTCAATCACATGACACATGTGACACAAAATAACGATGAAAATGAACAACGACAATCCTGCAATAGAAGCTAGCACTAAATGCTTCACAGTAAATAGCAATGACTAAGAAGGAAGTAAAAAATAACATTGAACAAACAATGCACCTGTCAAAAAAGTATTCATTTGAGTCTTTATTAGCCAATTCATTGTCTTTAAGTACAGCTGTTTGTTCCAAAACCCTGAAGGATTGCTTGTGCTTTTCAGCGTGGTAGTCAGCTGGAATATGAAGCTCAAACACATGAATGCGTTTGCAGCAAACACCATTTTTTTCCCTGACATCCTCCTGTTACCACAAAAGCCCAAATTAAGTCTCTAACTGAAAAACCACACAGCAACTCATCATGCCAGATGAATCTACAGCATATCATACAAATATTCATCAATATTAACCCCTATATTTCGAAAAAATGAATTCAGTTTAATATTAAGCTCTACCAGTAGCTCTTGATCTGGGTTTGAACAAACACTAAGGGTTTCATGAATAGCTCAAGCGATTGACATAGGTCTGATGCATGATTCATTTCATGCATTGATGAAGTACATCCTGTGCATGTGTTTCAAGGTTATCATATTCTATTTTTCAAAGTACAAAGGGTTTGGTGGATGTCCAGAAGAAGTTTGCAGTGTTCAGCATCTCCAGCAAGGTTAGGAATCACTGATAAACTAGGGCATTATATGACACTTGTGGTTGGACATGCATTCCCTGCTTTAAGGACTTTTTCACCACTGTCCTTATGGTGAAAAAGCCCAAAATGAAATCTAGAAACTAGGGCATTATGTTATTTTGCACAAATGTTCCTTGAAAGTTAGAAACAACTTTTTCAAATGGGTGGCAGGGATGCAAACATGCAGGTCTAGGAAATCTTACCGAATAAAGTGGGTAGTCCTGTTGGATGAGAATCTGAGAAATACATTTGCCGACAGTGTACCGTCCTTATTCCAAGAAATTCCAAAATGCACAAAGTACACAGAGGTGGAGTGGCAGCCGTTCAAAGCAGCAGTTTATTTGCTGCTTGGTGTGTGGATGAAAATGACTTGGTGTAGCAAATAGTGGCAAAACAGTAAACCCTTGCTGAAACCACATGAAAGATGCTTTTCGAGCAACGAAAGCAGCCTGCAAGGTATGGCTTCAGAACAAAAGCTCAATCCTCTTTGCATTTGTAGTATGTTGACACTCAAAAGTCCACAGCCCTTGCAGTGAAAAAGTACAAAATGAAATCTTGCGAGAATTTCAAGCTTGGATTCCAATTGCTGGCAAGCCAACAAAGTGATCTGGAAAACAATGCAGTCTTCACAGCAAAGGATCTCATACTAGATCATCAAACACCATAACGGTGTCTTACTGGGCACTGAGGAGGACATCCTTGGAAGATGGAGAGAGTATTTCAAAGAGCTTTCAAACCAGGGGTGGGCAAACCTTTTAATCCGAGGGCTGAGTTCACGACTACCTGGCCACAGGAGGGCCAGATACAGTGTGATTTATGTGGCAGACAGCAGCCAATGCTGTTACACTGCTGTCCACAAGGTTGGAAACACGGTGCTTGAAAAAAATGCGCAAGGTATTTGGCAGGCCAGATGCAGACTGCAGGTCGTAGTTTGGCCGCCCCTGTTTTAAACCCAGTCACTTCCACACCATTGGATGCATAGGAGGTGCATTTGGGGGAGGATAATGTCATCACAGCAGATGAAGTCTTCATAATTGTCAAAACATGGACGGAAGGCTGGGAAGGTTGCAGGCTGTGATGAAATTCAAAGTGAAATTTTCAAAACCTTGAACCAAGAAAGCGTTCTTTGGCTGACTCATGTGTGTCAAATGGTTCTTGTAGGGCACGAAAGCTTGCCAAACTGGGGTGATCAACCCTGTGGGGGAGACATGAGAGAATGCACTAACTGCTAGGGTGTACCCTCTTTAGCCTCCCTGCAAGTGTATGCGAAATGCCTTGAAAAAAGATGCCCCGAAATAATTGAACCAAAACTGGAAGATACCAAGTGCAATTTCTGCCATATCTGTAACATTACACAACAAATTTTCTTTCTCCAGCAAAGCATATCATGACCGAGTTCTTTGTGAAAAGCTTTGCTGAGTGTTGCAGCAGTGCAGTGTTGACGGCCACCTGTTACTGTCTGGCAACCCAATGTATTTCTGCTCAGATGTTTGAACGATATCAGTTTTGTACAATGAAACATTATTTAGTGTCATTTTTAATTTTGCATTATCTTTTCTTGCTAGTAAGGTAGAAAATTGATGCAACTGAAGATTGTGTTCTGACATAAAACAGATTCATGATTCAGAGTCTGTGGTCCAAAAATTGGGGAACCCTGCAGTAATGCACTGCAGTCTATTTGTTTGTTATATCACTATGAAAATTTTGATTTGCATAGGTGTTTCCTGATATGGCACTTTCCAACCTGATGTGAACAGGGGTGGTTAGTATCAATTCTTCTCATTTCTAAAGACATTTTTACAGNGTGGTCCAAAGAGATGTATCAATTTCTGATAAAATAGCACTTTTCATTGAAAGGATTACTTTGAAATTTATTTTATAGCCCTGTCTTACAGACATGTAAGTTTTATGTGGTGTGAGTTTTTTCCTCACACACCACCATTTTGTGAGCACAGCTCAATAATTTCTGACAGGGGTGGGCAATTAATTTGACTCAGGGGCCACTTTGAGAAGGTCATGTTTTGGAGAGGGCCGTACATCTTCTAATGGAAATTGAAGCAAGTCTTGGTTCAAATTTGAGTTGGAGGAATTTTTACATTTGAAGATTTTTCTGAATGCTTCTGCAGGCCACTGAAAATGCTGTGGGGCTGCTAATTCCCCACTCCGGTTTATGATGTGCTTGAACCAATCTCCAAGGTGCTAAATAGCTGCGGCTTCTCGCGCATTGAAGTTTGCGATGAACCTGTCCAACAACTCATGGGAAATTCTCCCCATCTCCAATCAAATGTAATTCTTGAGCACATCATTAGTTTGGAGATTATTAGCACAGACCCTGTCTTATTTTATTTATCCCCACAGAAACTAATCCAAAGATGATAGGTCTGGAGAATGTTCAGGACAATGGTGGTCTGCAAAACGGGAGATGAGCCTGACTCCAAGAAGTAACAATAGAGGTATTTGAGAGTAAAGCATTGGAGCAATATAGTATGCTCATCCTGCTGATAAATCACACTACAACAGTGAACTCCTTGAAAGATCTGTCTCATGGGACCCATGTTTTGCGGATTTCCTTAGAGACTGCTCCAAACATTGTCTCACAGTCACAGTATGATTTTTTGTCCTGACTGACCACGGCCAGCCACTCCGACCTATGTACACTTGCCATCTGCCCTAATTTGTCCAGGAGGCACTTCATTGTGAGTCTGTAAACAAAATTATTGATTGATCCCTTACTTATCCATTTTTTCTTGCTTTCAGACCATAACATTTGAACCAGAAACGCTAGAAACCCAATCAAAGGCTGAAAAGACTCAGATTCTGACCTAGTTGCCAATAAAAACTTGAGTCAAAGACTTCCCTCTAGCAGTTGAGGCCCAGAGCAAGGTAACCTGAGCCAAAATGGCCTAAATCCTAACCCACTTATGGCGTCAGCCACAAAAAAAAACGAAATCCATAACTTTCCAATTTTTTCAGTGCAATCTAAAAGATTTGCCACATCTTTCGAGGGTTTGAACAGCTCTCCAGCACCATCACATGGCGAGTTATGGAGTTGTAAAGTGGTGGGAAAATAGCACAAAAATGGCAGCTCAATGTGGGATTTTGAAGTACAAATATTTCGCACACTGACACTGAAGGTGTTAGAAGTTGGTGCATTTCAAAATCATTTTTTTCTGTGATGCACTTCATAAAAATCATATCCATGTCCATTCAGCTTGCAAAATATATAATCTACTGACATCAAAATGATCAACTTTTTCAAAACAAAAAAATTTTTTAAGCAGACACTATTCTAGTTTTTCATAGACCAACAAGTTTCCAGCTTTTTATAGTCCAACATGTATAACTTCTAGTCATACACGTATGAAAAACTGATCATTTTTCAAAAAAAGGTAACAAAACACTTTCTGATGCATTAAAACAAAGTTCATTTGTTAGTTGACTCATGATAAACCTTAAGTCAGGGGCTTTTTAAGGTGTTTCGGAGAACCGAATCGGGTCCCTAGAATCAGAGATTTCAGGTCCCTGCAGGTCCATACCAGGTACCTAACATTTCCTTAAAAAGAACTGCTGAAGTTATAAAAGACAAAGACTGTGGCTGACAAAACAATTTTAGAAAGGCACTACTCTGCCAACAAGGTTAGAATTTTTAAAATTGACAACAAAATATTTTGCAAGTTAAGAAAGTTGTGCTGTAGTATCAGAGCTCGACCGATAAGGTTTTTTTGAGCCAATACGGATGATTTTCATTTTTCACTGCCGATATCCGAGGCTGATATTTTTTCATTATTCAAACTACAGCTTGAAGGCATTACAGTGCATTTTTTCTTCAGGCCACATAAACAAAAAAATATTTACACATGTTACAATTCTGAAAAAGCAGATTGTGACAGTGATAAGTTAAGGACAAGCAGTGCTTATTTTGCCTTATTGAGGCAAAATATACACTTTTATGAGGCAAAATATACTTTGTGGCAAGGCAAAATATACCTTATGAGGAGACAAAATATACCTTATGAGGCAAAATATACACTCCTGGAGCTATTTTGCCACCAGCCGAACATGATTGGCTGAACT
>JGI24159J19872_10014471_pt1 | contig 10203 bp, 7 predicted proteins | sample Ectturendosymbi4_FD_19872 | JGI IMG/M metagenome (IMG submission 19872) | reverse complement strand
TGGATATATGTAGCAACCGGCGGGCCAAACGTGAAATGGGGGGGCACCGATTTCAAATGCGGGGGCCGGGCACCACTGCCCCCCCGCTGGCGACGACCCTGTGTATATCGCATAGCCCTTTTAACGTTGGGAACGCTTCACTGTTTGTGTGTCTGCATGGTTACGCAGTTGCATGCGCTTCGTGCGCAACAAAACAAACATTTGCTCGGTGTAGACTTTTCTTTGAGGGAACACTGGTTTTGACATAACAATGCTTCTCGCTAAGCGACGACAATCACGCCCAGCAACGGCGTATCGGCACCACCTGACAAGAACGCCCACTCTCGGCAAATGCTATCAATTACAAATGATTAAAACAAAATAAAACGAAAACAATAAACTCACTATAGCTTCCTGACACTTAAATTCAGTCCCACATCAAGAGAACCATAAACTTCGGACAATGAACGTTACGACTTTATTCTAACAAGCCCACAGGACGTGGTAAATGAAACTTATGGGAAGCGGCTTTGTGCTGCGAGGACCTCATGTCCTTCTCAGAAACAGCCTTACGCTGTGAGGCAGCTTTGTGCTGCAGAGACGTGAAGACCTTTATGTCTTTCACTGATGGACCAACCTTCTCGGTCCTCGTTGTACTCAGAATGGAAGCTGCGCTCGCGTTCTCCGCTACTAAAAGAAAACGCGGCCCGGCTCTTACTCGAGGCCCGATCACCAATCATGGGGTAGCGCCGCTTAAGGGCAATGTGCGAAAAAAACGCGCAGCACTTCTGCGAACGTTACACTGACCTTGGGAAGAGCGAGACCGCTATCGACAGCATGATAGAAAACCAGTAGTTGCCGGTTTGGATGACGGTTTCCATCACAAAATAAGGGTTCGACGGCGGGCTGCAGGCAGCGCAAGCTATGTTGTAGATCAGCGAGAACGCGAAGAAGAGAAAAACGCTGCCGAGCTGCGCCACCCAGTGGATCCACGTCTGCGACGCAAGAGAGAGTTTTGATGATGACGCGGACATGGAGGACAACGAAAAAAACTGTAACGGTTTAACGAGATACATTATTTTTTCAATTTTACGAAATATATGACCATTGTCTTTTATTATATTTATTTTTTATTAAATAATGGTTTTACGAAACAAGCTGTGGGCTTTGGCCAGTGTAGGCCTAGACTTAAAATAAACGCATAAACAGTAGCTGCCATTTAAATTGTACAATCGTTTGCCGGTGTCGAGAACAAGTTTGTGGACGGGGGCGAAGCGCGTTTTTGAACGCAAGTGCGCGCTTTTAATCGCGCCGGCGATGAATCAGTCGATGCCGGGTCAAAGGTTACATAAAATTTCTGCTTTCTTAAATCTTCAGAGAACTGTTGCCTTAACCCTTTACAGAACTGTTTCCTTCCTGCTCAAGAAACCTTCAAACGCTGTACGAGTCGGGAAATTACGTGGGAGTAACGCAACCCAAAATTTGATTACGTTTTCCTGGGACACGCGACATCCTTTATTTCCGGACCCATCTATTTTTTATTTCCCGACGTCCATTTTTAACCACTTTCACAATAAAATTTTTATCTACGCAGGGAAACAAACATAGCATACAAATTTTATATATTGCATCCCCGAACAACCGCTTTTTAGAGGGGAATTTTTATTTGTGCATAGAAAACGTCATGCGCGTTTTAGATCCGTTTTTTCTTCATATCAAGTCATGGTGTATACACCACGTACCTATAGGTATACTCTTCACATGTAGGTTTTCCGATCTTATATCTGGCGCAAAACGCTTCGCACTTAAAATAATATGTAAAATAACTCTGGCATCATTCCGCTTGTCTCTGAAAATCAGGAAAAGTCATGGAAGCACAGGTTTCTTACATTTTTCTAAGTATATGAAATCAACAAAACAAGAAGCCCCTGGGTAGTGGACCGCACAGATTTTCTGAGCAGGGTTTTAAATCTTTCAAAGCGATTCGAAGTTACACGTCATCGAAGAACATTGCCATTTTTCAAAAAAAGAGCCATGGCGCAGTTTTCGCAAAAAAGCAAGGAATTGAATAGTTTCCATTTGCATGGCTTCTTCGCAGTTTTGAAAATAAATTTCCAGAGTTTTTCAAGACCTTTTCCAGACATTTTCCGGACTTTTTCCAGACCTGGCATTTCCGAATGACCTACCCAGGTCAAATACAGGCACTGTACAATTCAACGCGATATAAGTCAAATTATATCGATCTTGAATTAAATATTAGGAAAATGTATGCAAAAGATCAAGTCTTGAAAATAATTTTCTTTTTCCATACCAACAGACCAAACAAAAAAATTTTTCCTGACTTTTCCAGAATGGAAAATGACAAGAAAACTTTTCCTTGTAAAACAACTCTCAAAAGGCGCGTTATGAAGGCGCAGCCAGCTTCCGATCCATTTCGACAAGGGCTCCTCCGCCAACTGCAACGTTTGGCGAAAAAAGCGCCGAAAAGCGCAGAGAGCTGAACTAAGCGATCAGCGAACGACAAATTCAAACATCTTTTCGAAAAAAGCTTACCCAGGTCTTCGTTTCGATGCCGAGGTGAAGAAGTTGCACGAAAAGCGCGGCTGTCGTCACAGGAGTACCCCACTCTATCATGCCCACGTCCGTGTCGACGTACGTCTGTTGCGTCACAAAGGTATTAACAAAGCACCTTTTCAGGTCGGTGCGGACGAGTGGATGTACCGCAACCAAGACAAAGCAACAAGACGGCGGGAGAAAGCAATGGAAGTATAATCGATGGCAACATGAATTAAGTTAAAAAAACAAAAAACAAGCAGAGTTAAGCGCACGACATCGCATCGCAAACGCACCCAGTACATGAAGAAAAAGATGACCAGGCTTTGATAAATTGCGTCCAGTATGTTGATCCAGAACGTCCGGCCTTTGTAAAGCTGCAAAAGAATAAAAACGGACAGGTGAAGGAAACGAAAATTGACTATTTCGCCCAAACCAACACGCTGAATGAAGAAGCACAGTGCACGCGCTTTGCGGTCTGGTCCAGCAATACCTGAGCTTGGCCGGAGCTGTTCATCTCTCACAATATCAACATATCGAGAGCGCTTGAAGCTGTTGCTTTTATTTAAATGGTTTAGTTGTTGCCCACGTTTTGGAGTTAAAAGACCTGTCGGTGCTTCGAATGCAATCGCTGGGATTCAAAAACTTAAACATACTTTATTCAGTGGCGTAGCTGACGGGGGGAAGGGCTGCGAACCGCCCCACTGGCAAGCAAAATGCAAAGACCGGGGCCCCCACTTACCTTGTATTTCGGTATTAACTCTTCTTTTGGTTTTCAGTAGGTTGTTGTTTTTTTTTGCGTTTTTCGAACGTTTTTCGGATTGCATTCCAGTGATTTGGGATTTTAGTATAGCCATCCACATCCAGGTTCACTACTGTTTTTCACTTTTTTCGGAGTGTTGGCCAGTGGGCCCCTTCAGCTAAGTTCCCCCCTGGCTCAAACCTGTAGTTACGCCACTGAATTTATTGCTTTTAAGTACTTTATGAAGACATTGCTTTGATTCCATAAACAACATCCCGTTATATGTCACATTAGTCACACTTGTATGAAGGGATATAAGTTATATCCCGTTGCTTTGGTAAAGCACCGATTGCGTCTTTTAATTGCTGCGCATATTTTTATGGCAGGGCCTTCAGCATTTGGTGCTAACTTGTGTGGTTATATGTTGATTACGCATGCTCCTTGACTTTCAACAGCATTAGCCTCGAATTTCGGCAATTCTAGTTCAAAGCTTGCAAAACTGAAGAAAAAAAAACGAAAGACAAGAAGCGCTCAGCGCACTGACGTTTCAAATGATGCTTCAACGCTACAACAAATCCGGGGTTTACTGAAGCATCAGTAAAAGCCGGGTCTAGACCTGCGTCGCAACTGACACTTCTAACGTTGTGTTCAGTGACTTGCAACGCTGCTAAAGAAAAATAAATGGGGGTCTTAAGCGCAAGAAACGTTGAAAGAAAGCGCCTTGCGCTGTTCTGAGCTTGGATGCTTTGCCGTAATGCACAGGAGGGCGAAGTTTGCATCTCTTTGTTATTGTGCCTTTTAAACCCCTTTCAGTCAACCCTGGTCGGTTCGGTCAAAAAAATCTGCTTCCAAAGCTAACAGTGTAACCATGGTAACCATGGGCGACGGAAGGTTTTTTTCCAGTGGGGGTCACTAGGGGAATTTTCAAAAATTTTCTAGGGGGGGGGGCAAAAGTGGTGAAACTTGTTTTTTTCCCACTCAAAACTAAGAAAACCATATTTTTTTTTTAATTTCCGAAACCCAGGGGGTCAAGGCACCCTCTTCCGACGCCCATGAGCATAATGACCAGAAATGCTTTGAAACTAAATCAGTTCTCTTTGGCGCCTCCCACCGGTAAAAAAACAGTTTCTCGACAAACTGAAACGGTCTGCCACGCAGACCTCATGCTGGTGCTGACTATGCAGTAATAGACGCGACATGGGTGTTTGGAAAAGCAGGGAAAAAACACGTTCAAGAATCACTGTTTCTCTACCAACGACGATACTTACCTCGTCGCCTATGCCCTGTTTATACAAAGACGGTTTCTTCATTAGCGTTTCCATGGTGATGTCGCGATCAAGAACGCCCGTGACCAGAGGCGGGACGCTGGTGAAGATGAGGCTGAAGAAGAGCAGGTAGTACTGCTCGATTGGGTTGGCGCCGGAAAAGCCGCAGAAGATTTGAAACCAGAAAATAAGAAAGACGAATGCCTGCGCGAAAAGAAAGCGAATCTGATCTCACCGTGCCGTGTTTGAAGTAATTATTCCATGAAGTGCAATTGCTTCAACCAAACAACATCAATGAGATTAACTGCGGGTAAGAGAAAGCTTGCATTGCATCGTTTCCGTCTTGTTAGACTTCTTAGCATTTCTATGGCCTGTTGCTTCAAGTGTCAAGAAATAACAGCGTTCGCGCAAACGCGGTTCTGTCGAATATCGTCATTTCCATTTTTAGCTGCGTCGACCGAGTTTTGTCGTTCTTTCCCAACACAACTCCCCGAAACCACTTCCTCGCGCAGCAAACTGCGGAGAGACGCCATTCATCAAATCTTCGGTGTTTTCCAGAAACGTAAATCGCCAACTAACCTCGAAACAAACCCGGCATGAGGTTGTGTCAATAAGATTCCAAAAAGGCCCGGTAAGGTTCGGGCAGTATAAACACGCAAGTCAAACAAAAGCCCATTTGCGTACAACTTTAGCTTTTTTTTAAAGAGAGCCTTTACGAAGCATTCTTGCGACGTTGAAATATTCAGAGAAGGAAAGTCATTCCGTCGCGCAAGACGCGTTTCGTGCCAGCGCACGCGCGCGCGCCGGCGAATCACTTATGCGTTCCTGTCAGGGCGATCGAGGGTTACGCGGTTGCACAAAGAACTTTATTGCGACACAACGGGCAGTTCCGGTCGAACGCGGATAACCAACGACGCGCCCGGTCACGTGACCACATCAGGTATAAGTTGGAATCCTTAGATTTGGTTTAGATTTAAGAATCGGATTCGAAACTGACACCAAGCGAATCTCAGCAAGCAATCCTGAAAAGTATGGGACCGAAGACCTCAAACCTACACGCAAGCTGATCGCGCAGTTTGTTTTTGCCTTAAAACCAGGGTATCTCTACACGAAACACGATACAGACATCTGTAATAAATGGTCACTTGTAGAATATAGTACAAGCAATTCAATCATTTAATCACTTACGCTGAGCAACTTCGTAACACGTGAAAAACGTACATTAAGGACCTGAATTAAGAAAAACCGGTGAAGTTGAACCATTTGCAAAGCATGCCCCTGAAACTTCCAGCCACATAACAGCATCATCAGATGCTTTCAGTCAAGCACGACGGAGAAAAGGAAACGACGTCGAACACATTTCGTTGATCAGACCACGTTTCGAAGCTATGTTGATGGCATCGTTACCAATTTTAGGTATTATTTTTACCAACATCAGGAAAGACAGTCGAAATCCACGGGCCCGACAACTCCACATATATGGCGTGTGGCAGATGCAAATCCCAAGTCATTTCGAAGCAATTTTTTTTCTCACTCAAAGCTTTCAAGTTTCAGACTTTTGCAAAGATCGGGGGTTTCTGGGCACGCAAACTTTTAATAGAATTAAATCGAGCGTCATTCAAACACTTGTAGTCACAACAACGAACCTCCTCCACCACCGCGCTTAAAAATAAAAGAAACAAAGAGACTTACTGCATTTTTATAAAAGAAATAAAGAACCATGACCGCCAGTCGCGCGTAGTTCCAGTGCCCGTGAACGAGAAGCAGTTTCTTCAGGAAACGAAACTGAGCGATCGCGTAATCGCTGCTCATCACCGCTTGCATCCCCTCCTGCCCGCTCAACCCGACGCCTACGTCAGCGACCTGGATCATGCTGACGTCATTGGCGCCGTCGCCTGCGCGAAACAAACGCTTAAGTCAGCTTTTTTCGTGAACTTGAAGCTGAGGGGCTTTTGAAATGCACGCTCTTCTCGATGAGCGAGTCGCCGGCACGTTCTGCTTCAACGCTTGTTACGTAATCTGCACAGATCTCAACCAGCGGCTAAGTTTCAAAACAAAATAAAAAGGGGGGAAGAGACATTAGCTCGTGCCGTGTGAGAACGACGATTTTGTCGTTTGCTTTTTAATTACGCAATGCGCGCTAAAAGCTATTGATCTGACAAAGGCTAGGATTGTCAGCAAAAGTAGAAGCAACAACTGGAAGGTCCATCCAGGCTGCTACAGAACTGGTCGGACCGTGCGAACGACACAGTGTTGTTAGATTCTGAAAGCGCAGGGTCAACAAGGCGAGCGCGCTATGACTCGTTAATCAAACACAACGCTCATCTCGCATCACCGCCAGCAATTAACATCGCGCCCGTGGCACAAGGGGAGGAAACGGCTGCTACGTCAAAGAAGTCACGGGGCTCGCTCACCGATGGCGAGTGTGATGACGTTCAGCTCATCGCGGATGAGTTTGACGATGGCGCCCTTCTGAATGGGCGTGGCGCGACAGCAGAGGACGCAGCGGCAGCGACGCGCCAGGTCGACGAACTGCTTCTGCATGTCCTTCTCGAGTGCGAATTCCAGGGTTTTGCCGTCAATGACAAGGACTGAAACGGAAGAAATACAGGAAAAAAATGACTTGTAATAGTAATAACAGTTTTTTTTAAAAGGAAAATGTTAGGTACCCGGTATGCATCTGTAGGGACCCGATTTCTCTGATTCTAGGGACCCGATTTTCTCTGATTGTAGGGACCCGATGATTATTTTCTCTGATTCTAGGGACCCGAATCGGGTCCCTAAAACGCCTTAAAAAAACCTGGTAATAATAATAACGGGTGCCGCCGAAACAGGACGTTTTCAAAAGTTTCCGACGAGAGTATACGACGCGGTCGCCGAGTCGAAGAAGAAAAAAAAGCTGTACACCAAATAGCAAGTCAGGACACTGCCAGGCAGGGGACGTAACGAGGAGGGTGAGGGGGGCACAATTCTCCGGGCACCGAATCACTGCGGGAGGCGCCGGAAAGCCCCAACAATGTCACAAGTATTTTCTTCCAATACAGTAAATTTGCTTCCAAAAGACCTCAGATTCGAACATGGGGGGCGTCAAACAATGTTTTTGCCCCGGGCGCCATCTAACCTCGGCGAGTCCCTGCTGCCAGGCAGCACCATAAGAAAGCTACACACTGTAAAACCGATTTGACAGCATTAACACGTTGACAAGCAAGTACGCAGCACCAGCATTTGATTCGAAAGACAGAGCACGGCTGCTCAGCAAACACTAATAAAAGTCCTTAGGAAATCGTTCACTGTTTGTACAAAGATGAAAAGCTGCAGACGCACTGCTTTATTTTTTTAATTACTTTGGGTTTTTGCTGTTGCCTGATCAAGATTCGGACACCGAACATTCGCCTTTGAAAACCGCTGCAACGTCAGAACAGCAGCTACTGTGTGGACCGAAATCCAGCAACCCAACATTTTCAACTCGGTCAACTCGATTTGTACTCACCCAAGGCGGGCAGGTCTTTGTCGTCGATTGTCGGGTAGGTGGTGGCGCTAGGAAGAATGAACGAGACGTCGAAGGGCAGAAAAGAGCTGCTATTTCGTTCGGCGTGCTTCCCCCGCTTCCGTTCCTGTTCCTTGGCGTGCCGTTCGAGCAGTGGGATGAATTCGTCCTGTACGCGACAAGGTCCAATTACAGTGGGAGGCTAAGTTCGAAGGCAAAGGCGCCAGCACGTTGTACACAGAAACCCCACGTTATGATGTCGAGCGGCAACCGGTTCAAACCAGAGGTGGCCGCGGATCCGGAGTTAAGCGACTGGTTCAGTGGATTCTGCGTTTATTTTTCGGACCCGGATCCGGAGTCGAAAATTCGTGAAAAACCGGATCCGGAGTCACTTTCTGTGACAGGCAGTGCCAGGAGTCTGCATGGTCTTTACAAATGGCATTGCGCAATTCAAACGCTGCCGCATTTCGGATGCATCTATTGTTGCCGGAGTTTGAACAGGAGTCGGATTCTCAATTTTGAAAAAATTCCGGAACCGGATCCGGATTCAAAAATTTTGGAACAAGAGCGGAGTCTAAAAATGTTACTCCGGCCGCCTCTGGTTTAAACCCAGTGCTCGCGAAACAATGCGATAAAGCAACCCCCTCAATTTTGAGAAAACCTTTACGAAGCGAACGCTTCAAAACTCAAGAGCGCCGATGCCTTGACGTTTCAACTTCAGTTTATTTATGAAAAGATGAACGAACACGAGAGCAGCGCTGACTGCCGCCAACATGTCGGACGTTGCCGAGCAACCTGCTCCAAAAGCTTGCTAGGATTTGTTTATTTCAAGCGGTCCCCTCACCCTGCCAAGCAAGCAATCGTGTTTTCACGCTGGTATCCGGCTCCTGCATGTAGCGGCAACAACAAATGTCTTTTGAAAAAAAGGGGGGCAGTGTGTCTCCAGTTTCTCTCAGCACAGTCACGCGCGAATCGCAAACCGCTCACCTTCGTTGTGGCATTCAGCGTGATGACGTCATCGTGCTGATGGATCAGACGGCACGAGTAGCCGATGTTGATCGCGGTCTCCTGCTTGTCACCGGTCACGACCCAGACCTGGATCCCGGCCTGCCTCAGGGCCTCGATCGTTTCCGGGACCCCCTCCTGCAGTCTGCGCGAACGGTAACCCCCGATTAAACAGCGGTCGGGAAAGCGGGCCCGAGCTCGAAGTTGCGCTGCGCCACAGGCCAAGAGGGTACGAAGACATTTGGGATACAACTGTTGGCGAAGATTGCCGAAGAAATGCGAAGATTACCGAAGCGCAAATATTCGAGGGTGACAGATTCGCTGCCAAGCTTTTTACATTGTGAAGTTGATCCAAGCCTGGTCAAAATTTGTTTCAAGTGAATGCACAAGTCGAAACTTAATTATTTTTCTTCTCGCTCAGTGGTTCCCAAAGTGTGGGGAAAATTACCCCCCCGGGGGTAATATGCGATTCTTCGGGGAGTAATGCGGAACCAAAGTCACAATGTTGTTCTGTATTATGAGCGATCACTGCGAAATATTGAGGGTAATAAGACATAATCGTTGCCTTGATTTGGGTAACGGCTCAAACAAGTTTGGGAACCACTGTTCTAGTTCCCTTACTAGAAAACAGTCAAACCAAAATCAACAATTTTCCACAGACAGTATCGTTTGTAAAGCCTGGAGTGGAATGGAATCGAAAGAGCGTTCAAAAAAACCTTTGGAAATCGTCCAAATCAAGCTCCGACAATGCAGAAGAAACGCACAAAGTTAAACTATTCAAAAATGCATCGGTTACCACAGCAACCACACAACCGCATGAACATGGAACACCTGTAACGGTTTGCTCGCCAAGTCAACGCGCCAACAGACTGCTTATCACTGCTCTGTTCACTGTCCTCATCCCCCATTTATGAAACCGGAAATACTTCCTTTGTTGTTGTTTTTTAATAAACCGCTTTGTCATCGTGAGCGAGCAGTAACCGCGCGATTTAACGCAACAAAACAAACCGCCGGATTGCGCAGCACAGTGAATGTCGGTCTTAAAGCAACAAGCCAGCCGCAAACAATCGCCCGTCGCATCCACAGAACGCACTTGTGAGCTTTTAGCGAAACGATCTATTTTCGGCGCATGAGGTATACATCTCTCTCGAGACGAGACAAAAATCTTGTTC
>JGI24159J19872_10014470_pt1 | contig 10203 bp, 6 predicted proteins | sample Ectturendosymbi4_FD_19872 | JGI IMG/M metagenome (IMG submission 19872) | reverse complement strand
CGCAGGACTGAAGATGTGTAACACACGAAACTAGTTTCCTTACGCAATAAATTGCGATCGATTCACTTGGTGTGGGTCACTGCTGTGGCTTTACAAATATTGCTGATTCCTTGCATGTTTCACCCGTGGAGTGAAATTACTTGAATACAGATATATGCATGTTTGAATCATCCCTAAAAGATGAAAGCAGAGCCCAGTCAGCTAATTCTTCGAAAGCCCACAGAAGACCAGAGCTTTTATTTGGCCTATAGCAGTAACACATTGCAAATTATTAGCTTCGTATGTTTCAGTAAGCTCGTACTCAGAAAAATATCTTCCTAGTATAAAGTAACAATCACAGCTTTTTAATGTAAGTATCATGTTATTTAAAAAATCCTCAAAACACATTTAGTTTGGCTCAGTGTAGGAAGCAAAAAAATTTTCCTGTCAATTTTTTTTGGAAAAAGAAGGAAGCAGGGACTACCTATTTTTCAAGATGTGCACCATTTCAAATTTTTTTGATGGATTCTCATCTTATTCACGTGTCAGACGTTTCTCGCATGNGCAGTTACATTTTAATTCTTAAACTGAAACTAGATCCTGTCAAGTTAAGTATGAAATAATCTGCAAACAACTTATATACTCAGAAATTGGTGCAAATGTCACGATTTTTTCAAAAACATTTTCATGCCTACAGCTTATGCAGCATTTTCAGGTATTTGTTCATACACCGGCAACGAAGGTGTTAAAAAAATCTACTAAAAAATCAGCAAATAAAGTAAACTTGTAAATCTTGCAAGAAAACTTGATAATAGTTTGTTTTCAAAACTTCCAACATAATTTTTCCTTAATATCAATTTTCTATCTATGGTTCATAAGATTATGAAATGCTTGGTAAAAATAACATTTTCATACAGTGTTTTAGCCAACTCAAATATCAGACAAGTTTTAAAACTGCATGCTCATCGCAAATTTTCAAGCATTTTTTTCTAAAAAATACATAAGTATTAACACAGTTTTTCCATGCAACAAAAATTACTGTTTCAAAGGTATTTTCAGATTAAATTAGATCAAGCCATCAACATGACAAAGAATTTAAGATGTACCAACACCTAGTGATACAATATTAAAGCATGAAGTAATCATTTTTATGAATCTTTCATACACATACCAAATAAAGATGACATTTAAATTTCTAGGTATGCTGAAAGCTTTCACTTCAGTGACTTATGATTCAAACTTGCACATACTTGTATTCAAGTAACTAGTGTCCACAAAGGCGAGTGAGTTGAATCGATCAACAAACGTTTTATATAAGAAATGAATTTCATGTATCACTATGCATTAGAGCTTATAAAAATCATGATTTTCTTGAAAAAATAAAAAAATCAGATTTTTTTCATTAAAATCGGATTTAATTTATATTAAATTTTTTTATTTTTATGATTTTTTTGGTTCAATGTGTGGGGGGAAGCCACCTGACACTTGTAATTTGAAAGAGTTTATATTAACATAACTTCTTTGTGCCTTGTTTCTGCAAGTACAGCAACTAGAAACAGCTGAACCTTCATTCAAACTTTCTTTGCTCTTATGCAATATCGGTTACGCACACCAGTTCATAACACCAGTAGCGGTACATACAAAACAAAATATTTATTGAAACGACAATACTCAATCCATCAGTTTATCAAATGCATTAATACTTATGGCATATTAAGAAGCTTGTAGATAAATACAAGCTTGCCAGCTTTTTTGTGCAAAGTCTATTCTTAATAATAATTATTGTAACATAGCTTTCAGTAGTTCAGCTTTTGCAAAAGTATGACTTGCATGCATAAAATGGTAAAAACCTATAATGTATCTGTTATTACGAATCAAAAATGTTCTGAAACTACTTTGTCTACAGTTAACAACCTACATGTTTGATGGAATTTAGATGCAACTTTTGCTTTATGCCAGTCTGCACATTCAAACTTATGGCTGTGAGTCTGCCAAGGTTAGGGATTTTAGTCCTGTAGTTTGCTAACATAGAATCTGGGACCTCACAGAAGCTACAATTGATAAAACTTTAATTGCTGTCGTCCAAAGACCTCTTTGCCTTCTATACTAATATAAGTGAAAACCTACTAGAATGCTAATTAAATGTGTTATTCAAATCACAGAAAGCTTCAAAACAGCATATGATTTTTTGCGCATTTTTTATTTTTATTACTTAATTTAAATGAAGATCTAAATCACTGATTTAAATCAATCAATCCTGCTATGCATCTTGTCCACAGTTCTGAAATCTTATTCAAATGGATAATATCTGAATATATTTTATGGACTGTCAGACCAAATTGGAAAAACAAATTTGTGATGCACTCAGAATGCATTCCTGTACAAGATATTGACCAATATTACTGCCTCCCACTTGCCTTTACTTCAATGCATAGCTATTGCCTCCCGAATGTTTGTGCTTTCTTTAAGCTTTTTCTTATGTATAGCCACTGCCTCCCAAATCATTGTTCCTTCTGTAAGTTTCATTGTCCCGTCTGTTGTACAGTGTTACTTTGTGCATTGGTTAACTATCTTGTCAATCGCTCAGCTTATGATGAAACTACGTGTTGTGTTATGTTCCGGAACATCACTTGAAAACTCTGAGGTGGTTTTCTTTTGTACTTTCTAGTGTCTGAACAACCGTATCCAGCTTTTGCTTTCAAAGAAATAGTAAAAAACGTATGCAGCTTGGAAAACTGTACTTGGCTTTGTGCTACATACAATGCTTAATTCAAGACATTAGCACAATGGTTCTCAATCTTTCATGGTTTGTGGTCCCCTTCCAAAGACTCAACACTTGTGGACCCCGGCTCATCAATAAAAATACCTAGTTTTGTTTTTAACGTGTTTCCATCTGTTATTTTATTCACCATGTTTGATAATGAGAAAAAAAGCCAACAAACAAACGTCAACAAATAAATGTAATCACAGACAAAGAATTAACGGTTATACTTGGGTTTTGTAATATCACAACAGAGCTATTTAGTAAAGGCCTCTGCTCATTAGCCCCAGTTGAGAAACCCCGCATTAGCAGCACAGTGAACCTGATCAAGTGGGAAGTGTTTATTCCTGGTGTGCAATGCAAAGTGTATGGCTCGGCTCTCACCATGGTTAGTTTGAATTTCACTAAGGTTGTTATCAAGAATGGAACAACCTTGGCATGAGAGCAATAATGGCTAGAATTTGGCCTAGACTAGCAAGAAATATTATATTTTTACTACCACTGATGGTGTTATTGCTCACTGTAAAATATCGTTTTTTTGCGACTCCGGCTACATCATTTTATACCTGCAACCAAGATCTGCTACTGATGGATATCCATCTTTCACAAGGCACCTATAACCTAGCATGCACTCCATTACCTAAAATCTGCTTAACTATTAAAAACTTGTTGCATTTTAATGTCAATGTAGCAAAAAAGTTTTGCATAGTCATTTTCTTATGCAGTATAAACTTAACATACAATATATACTGACACATGCTGAATTCTTTGCATGCAAGAAGTATGAGCTTAATGCAGAGCGAGAAAAACACTTGCAAAGTCAAACTGTCAATCAAAAAACAAATATTTACCTTGAAAATTTGCATAAGAAAGTGTATATAACTTCTTCGTATACCCAGTTCTCTTCCAAAACAAGCAGGAAGGACAACAAGTAACAACAGCAAACTGCCCCCTCCTGCAGCAAATTTAAGCACATAATCCGCAGGAAAAAGCAACTGTGAATTTTCCATTGCAAATTTTGCAAATTTTATAAAACTTCTGGGGAACGTAAACAATAACATATGTGAATGATAATGAATCTTTAAATATGCAGATCAAATTAGATACAGTAAACAATTTTTTCCAAGAACTAATCTATCAGGTGCTGTATTGCAGACACTACACAAAAACTTCTCCTAAAAGGCAAGTCAAATTTTAATTTGGTCACATTAAAAAAAGGCTGTGTGGGTGTAGTTCTGACACCAGAACCCTAATTTTTGCCATTGCTTCAAAAAATGGTGATACTTTCTTGTGTGAAAGATGAAAATAATTCAGATTCAATATACTGTTGTATTCACTTCAAACTCCCTTTGGAATATCAACCAGTGGCCTATGGTTAGTGGTGCCAAATTTGCACTTGCCTGCATTGGGGGCAGTGCAACCAATATGTTTTCATCCAACATCATGGAAAAAGGATTTGCTACAACTGAAAAGCCATTGACATTGGATTGAGAAATTATCATTCAATCCCTTCCTTTGTTTTCATAATAAGTGGTCGGATGATACCAGAACAGACAAGGTTAAAAAAGAATAGATGAAAAATAGATAGAAAAAAGGAGGCTTATTATGTATCTGTCACAAACTAGAATAGAATTTGAACAAAGCTCAGTTTTTTGCATGAGAATAAAAACTAGGAAGTGGCTATGGAACCACCTCGCATGACACGGTTCTAATTAAATGCTGAGTTTGTCACTCAAGCGGCACCATTGTGGTAGCATAGCAGTAATGTTTACATCTGCTGTGCCAATGGTTTTCGGTTCGAGTCTCATCTTGGCAACTTTCATTTTGGTAGTAGTGGTTACACATTGCAATTCATGGGACTTTTTCTTTACTTTTTTCTAAAGTTTACATTTAGGGGTTAGGGTTGGCTTTAGCTAGCATTAGGGTTTGACCTTTTACATATAGTATGTTCCTATCAAGCCTACTGCACTCTTGTCAAGACACCTGTAAATACTACAGGATCACTAAGATCGCTAAGAACACTAAGATTGCTAAGATTACTAAGATCACCAAGATTACCAAGATCGCTAAAATAAAAGAGGAACATGATCAAATTGTACTGGATCCAATATAAAACACTTTTTCAGATTGGATCCGCACCGTTAAATTTTTCAAAAGAATATGTAAGCTAGTAGGATCAGAACCGTATTCGACTAAATTCATGGAAATAAACTGCTGCATTTTTGTTGTTAAAAAGCTGTGACTTGCTTACATTTTTGGACTGAAATTGGACTTGCAATTCACTTTTACATTTTCTTCACTATTAAATTGGTTCCAGTACAATTTAACACACATGTCTGATCTTAGCAATCTTGGTTATCTTTGCGATCTTTCTTAGTTATCTTGGTGATCTTTTGGTATTTACAAGTGTCCCTCTCATTGTGTGTTACTGTCATGTTACAGGTGGCGGTTGAATAAGGTTTCAAATATGAAGAACCACAGACAGGCGGTTCTGTTGCCACTGCCTGCAAACTATAATATACAAACATATGGCAAAGTCTAGAAAACACCACTTGTAACATCTTGAATCACTCTCACTCAGGAAAACTTCGTTATAGAAGTCAAACAAATATCTTGATCCTGTCTTGATACAATTTTCTTAGAAAATCATAATCCAAATCCAATCCTGTTTTAAACAAAATCGCAAATGTTCTGCTGGATATCCAATTCTGATCCTGTCCCATGCTCACCTCAGTCTGGACTCTGCAGCAGAGTTGCCAGATATTTTCCGTAGCTTATGGCCAAAATCCTGATAAAAAATGGCTAAAAAATGGCTGTTTTTTTAAAAAGTTATGGCCAAAATCACAAAATATTTAACTATCTGACTGAAACACTTGCACAAAACCTACAAGATTGCAAGGGCTAAATAATTAACACACTTTGAACAACAGAGTGTTATTGTAAAAGTGATGAGAAACTTCTAAAAGTAAAACTTGCCAAAAATGCAAAATACTTCTACTATAACATTATCAGTAACACAACCGAGTATGGCAGGCTTCAGATGCAGATACCAATGGTAACCAAAGATTATCACTGACTCAAACACCTGCACAAAATCTGCTGACTGCAAGGGCTAAATCATTACTGCACACTTCAAAGCAACAAAGGTTGAAGTACCATGGTGTTACTGTAACATTGAGTGACATGAAGATCATCCAAACAACACAAAAAGACAAAACATTCAATGAAAATTTAATTTTACAGTGACAAACCAAAAAAATGGCCAAATTTTACAAAATGGCCAAATGCGCTTTTTCATGCCAGCACAGTTCAAAATTGGCCATGAAATGGCCTATCTGGCAACCTTGCTCTGCAGGGCCAGATTGACCATTTGGCAAACTGGGCAAATGCCCAGGGCCTTGCACGTTCAAGGGCCTCACGCTTGAATATCAAAACATTTCTATTTCTGGTTTTTTCATGTTTTTTTTAGGCTGTTCACCACATGTCAAAATGTACAGCATTTTGATGACTGCGTTTAGTCTTGACTATAAGTTACGGAAACTGACAACTTTGGCATTTATCGATTTTGAGTGAGTTAAAAGCATTGAACCACACAGCATCACGTTTTATGGGCTTCTTTTCGGTAATTTCAAATGAACCCAGATTGCATACCAAAAAAAACAATATTCACACAAAAACAACCCAGATTGCTTATGCTATGAACAAAAACATGTGAGTGTGCATATTTGATGTGTAACAATAATTGATTGATTTAATTATCTGTAGTCTCTCTTCCAAATTTTTTTCTGCAGGACAAACCTTAACGTTTGGACAACCTTTTTGCTGCTCAAGACGTTTTTCATAATCATGCTGGCAACATATTCCGTTGATAATATCTTTCACTAATTGTACAAGTACATTTATTATTAAATAAATGTTATGCAATCTTGAACTGCAGCAGCCAAGCGGGATCTAGAGATAGCACGGTCCAAGATTTTTCAGGCCTGGACCACCCACAGCTTGCAACATTCAGCTCACTAACTGCCCGTGGACCAACAACATTTGTTCTTTTCCAAACCAGCCTGCCCATCGCCCGCTAAACAATTGGCAGTCTTGTCTATTTTGTCTCCTGAGCCAAAATATCTCTAAGGGCTCTTTTGCTTTCTGAGGCAAAGTATCTTCTGAGACTATTTTGCCTTTTGTGGAACATGATTGGTTGAAGTGGACATGTCACGTGACAAACACAATAAACAAAGTTACATGCTTGGATTAGTGTGTAAGCCTAAAACCCAAAACCTAAGACCTTAAACCTAAAACCCCAAACATAAAACCTGAAACCTAAAACCCTAACCATCAAACCTTAACCTAAATCCTTAAACCTAAAAACAAAATCCTCAATCAGTCCTGTCACCATGGGATAGCTTTTTTGGGCTTAGCCTCTCCACAGAAAGCTCCAAGCTCCCACAAACTGAAATATGAAACTATACTGTATAAATCAATGCATTTGTTGTCAATTTTAGAATCCCAAGACCCTGCACAAAAGTAAAGCTCCCCTATTGAACACTTTCCTGAGGCCATTCTGCTCTCAACCTAAAACTCTCATCCTACAAGCCTATACCTGAATCCTTACCATAAAACCTTCAACCTTTAGCCTAAACCTAAATCCCTAAACCTAAAACTCTAAACGTAAAACCCTGCAACCTTACTTTAAAGCAGTGCCCGATTAACAATAGTAGCATATGCAGCAACCACTACGAGCCCCGCGCTTTTGGGGCCCCGCGGTCTTCTATAATAAATCTTCTCTGTTACATTATACATAAGATTTTTTCAGTCTAAGAAGTCAGTATTTTGCTAAATTTGCCATAAGTAGTAAGCGAAAGTTTTCAATTGAACGCTGTCTGTGTCCAGAAATTCTGGTTTGATTTTTTTTGTACAGTTACGTAGCAAAAGACATAGGCCTAGTGCGGTCAGCAGTTTTGCTATTTTAGCTGATTTGCTGTTAAATCTATCAGGATTTCTCACTGTTAGCAGTAAAATTTTCAATCTAGCAGTTAGCTGATATCTAGCAGGACTTTACCAACCATTTGGCAGGTTTACCAAGAAACAAATTCCTGACCAACAACCTGTTTCAACAGTTTTTCAAAATGAAAACTTTCACATCTTCTTCATCAAAAAATATAGTCTACTTATCTTCTTTATTAGGTTTTATTAGGTTTTCAACTGGGTACCAGCAGGATAAATCACAACCAGCTGCCTACAATTATTTGGAATTTATATTATGATGCAAAGAAGCTGCTTCAAGCAGATAATTGTATCATAAAACAAGTATTTAAATGGCTTGGTGAAGACTAAATGATTTGCTTGTGTGCTTAAAAATGAGCCCGTTAGGTTAAAAGACAACATTAGTAGAATATGTTTTGTTTGTTTTTGCTATATGGTACATTTCTTTGTGACTCCATTTTGGATTGTTTGTGTACATATTTTTGTCTGATTGTTTTTTGTTTTTTTTTTGTTTTTTTGCATGCTTGATGTCAATGTGTTTATAACTTGAATTATTATCTTCATCCAACTGCTTCATCAACCCTTATTTCACTCAATTTGGGAAAAAATATGTTTTATCTCACGGCACGATATTTCCAAGTGGTTCAGTTACGGTAGGAAGTAGTATTGTCTGGTAAAAACGTCCTGGTAAACCAAAACTGCCAAAAGTTTCCACATATATGGTTGCAAGATTCAGAACTTAAAAAGTTGACTCAGTGCCCACTGCCTATCCTGCTGATTGAAGAAAACCCTTTTGCAAAGTTTGCAATAATGGAGTAAGGGTCAGCGGCGTCAGTACCATCAGCGTAGGGATGTACCACCAGTGTAGGGTTGTACCTCCAGCATAGGGCTTGATTCAAAAAGCAACTGTTTGTACCTCCAGTGTAGGGATGCCTTTAGAAAGCACCTGTTTGTACCTCGAGCGTAGGGGTTGATTTAGGAAGCAACTGTTTGTTCCTCTAGCGTAGGGATGCCTTTAGAAAGCAACTGTTTATACCTCCAATGTAGGGATCCGTTTAGAAAGCAACTGTTTGCACCTCCAGCATAGGGGTTGATTTGAAAGCAACTGGGTTTGTACCTTCAGCATAGGGATACCTTTAGAAAGCAACTGTTTGTCCCTCCAGCATCAAGAGTTGATTTGAAAGCAACTGTTTGTACCTTCACAACCTAAATAAAGCATATATTATGTCAAAAAAGCAAACAATGAACTTGAGACAAGCGGGAAACAATACTATAGGTATTCCACTGGCCGCTCTACATCATTACAGCCTATCTAAAACGTTTGCACAGAGTCATCCCTACTCTGGAGGTACAATCAGTTGCTTTCTAAAGCAATCCCTACGCTGGAGGTACAAACAGTTGCTTTCTTGTTTCTAAAGGCATCCCTACGTTGGAGGTACAAACAGTTGCTTTGTAAATCAACTCCCTATGCTGGAGGTACAAACAGGAACCTTCTAAATCAACCCTACGCTAATGGTACATCCCTACGCAGGTGGTAAAACCCTACGCTGGTGGTACTGACGCCGCCGACCAGTCCTCCAATAATGCAGTCATAGCGAAATATTGTGACCTTAAAAGGCATATTGGTAGCAAAAGCACTCAGATAAGGCAGAAGAACTTTTTGCATTCTCCCTCATGTAACACAAAGTTTTAAGTTACAAAGACCAGACTTACAAAGTAGGGCTGAAGCTATGCTCAGATTGTTTGTCGCTGAGCATTGCATTACTGCATAAAAACATGCAACCATTTGAAAAAGATGATCAAGAACTGTGTGTCATACAAAAACCAATGTAAGCTGCAATTACATTGCTCAAAATATTAACTGAAAGAAAATTGTTGGTCTAAAAGTGTGTTAGTTGAGACCTGCATTTTCAGCCCATGCTTACTGAGATCGAGTGCAAGACGAAAAATTAATATATTGTAGGCTAACTTCATAGGTTCCTTTTGATCATGTTAAAAATAACAGATTTTTAACAGAATTTCACTGCTTTCAGCAGATTTTAGCTGAAAATTTGTGACAAGACTTTTAGCAGAATCAAGCAGTTTTTTGTGACACCATTTAGCAGATTTAGGAGTTGCCTGTAAAAGACGGAACTCCGTCGGGGCGGATCTTGTTAGCGGATCTTTGAAGATGTAACCGGAGTGGATAAAAGTTGAATTGCAAAAGAAAAAAAGGAACAAATGCAAAGGAAAAATGTTTTCTCATTGCAACTGAATATGCACTTCACGCAAACATGTAATGTATGGAAGTTTGAGATGTTTAAAAAATTTATACTTTCACAACTGTTGAAATTTATTTTTTTGTCCCCGAACCGCTGTGAAACTCAGATAAGGAAAAATAATTAAACTTCAGAATAAACTTCTTTTACTGTAGTGTAATATCACCTTTTGCAATACATTTATTTTTACTGCCGTTTACTTCTCATTGCTCAACGCAAAATATC
>JGI24159J19872_10014468_pt1 | contig 10204 bp, 7 predicted proteins | sample Ectturendosymbi4_FD_19872 | JGI IMG/M metagenome (IMG submission 19872) | reverse complement strand
CATTCACGCCTACGCACGCGTAGACCTTAACAACAACAACTGAGGGGACGAAATCAACCGCTGCGAGCATTTTGCTCAACTGCTCAAACATTTCTTCTAATGTTGCGATCGGAGAACCCAAGCGGCAAGTGCGCAAAGCTTCACACTGTGGCACCAACGAAGAATAGGAATCACACACCATTTTCACTCTCACTGATTTTTTGCGCCACTTACAAATAGATGATACTCTTAGCGCGCATCCCGTATGTGGTGCATCGTGTATGCGACGTCTCGCCGACCGAGATGCTGCAACACTATACGCTAGGGGAAGTGGGTCTCGAGACCTTTTACTCTGGGTTGCGAAATAATTTAAATTTACCATAAAAATGAGCATCGCGTCTGTGCAATAATTCACTAGGCAGAATAAATGCAATCATTTACTGTTTCATGCTCTAAGTTCCATGCAACTTTGTGCATGAAAATCGCTAATGTCAATAGCGGTCTCAGATTTGATGTTTACTTATAAAGCATTTTCCATAAAACCATATGCTCACAAAATATTTGGACCATGAGAATTCAGAACTATTTTGTAGGGTGGCGCCAAAAAGTATTTGTGGACCTCTGTTATAGACCACATATTTAAAAATGTAAGATGTAGCCAAAGTCTTACTCCACTTTACTTCTTTGAAAGTTCACCGACTTGCTTCCTTTAAAATCACACCTTCATTAAAAACTTTTAACAACATGACAGAAATGTTTACTCAAATTTAACTGTGGATACATTTACTAACAGGGCAGAAAGGCCGAAAAACGCCAGTAGCACTTTTTGAAGATAGTGACTTTTTCTGCTCTGTTATATACCTTTTTCATGTCATTCAACAGAGGTTTGCGATGTATAAAATTGTGCATTTTTGTGCCATAAAACAGTGTTTTTTGAGTTCATAAATATGCGTTTTCCTGTCACTTCCCGTGAATACTTGTATTGGAAAAACTCCCGATGGTCTCATCGTCGCATCGTCGCACAGATTTCCCGATCTTTTTTGGCGCTACACCACTAAGACAATGTTTCTGCGGAACGTTGTTGCCAGTGCGGATAGAATATTTGAAGTTTTCTTTTTGTATTGTTAGCAACGTATAGATTAGCATTAAAAATTGGAAAAGGTGATCTTTTTGACAGCAGACCTACACCAAGTCAGGCCATCGGATATCATTATCAGACAGCTGATGCAAACAACATCTCTCTGCAGTGGTTACCCCAGATAAGATTGAAGTGAGAAGCAATTGTTTACACCTGTTTTTCGGGGGTGATTTATGCAAAAATTAGAATCGGATCCAAAAGAAACCTTTAAAGTTCTTTTTTCGTTTGGAAAAATGTAAAGCATGACACATTTGTAAACGTTGGTGAGTTTTGTTCATTCTGTGTATTCTAAAATCAACAGCAGTGCTTATACGACCGAAATGTGATTCAGGCTTTCAACATGAACTTGAATGTGTCTGACAACTGGAAAGAAGAACTGATGAATTTGACTATACCCTCTCGGACTAATGAAGGAGCAGCCTTGAGTGTTGATCAATGTAACATATACAATACAACAAGAAATGACACCATGAACAAGTGTGAGTATTGCTATACTTCATAGTGATCAGTGCTTGTAGCTTCATCACTGGCACTGTAATGATCTTAAAAAATAGAAAATTAATTTTGCATCTGACTGATTTTCAAAACCTTAACCTTAACAAACAGACTTTTGCTTAAGCTGCACCTTCACTGAGGCAAAATACACACCTTTTATTTAAACCCTGGTAGATTTAATAACCTAGATTTAATGTCGGTTGGAAATTGGAATAAATTATTTCAAAACCTGCAGTGAGAAACACGTCCAAATTTTAAAGTTTTCAAGGGTATCATTTGTTTCGAAACGAGTACGACCTTTTGAAATGGAAAAACGCAGAATTCCCCTTTCTTTCGTGTTATTGGACTTGCCTTTGTGGCACCATGGATTCTGTCACAAGAAAACCAGCTTAGATTTGTAAGATCTTTGAGAAATAACATTGCTGATCATTCATTGGACTGACTTAGAGCAAATAAAAAATAAAATCGCCACCGATCAGCGATTTTGTGTTTGTTTTTCTCAACGAGTAACTGATTTTAACGGAAAGCTTTAGCACAGTTAGTGCGGTCTCATCATGCTTGGATCTGCTCTTCTTGGAATTATTCCTTTCGCGTGCCGTTTTTCTGCGTTTATTAAATGTATTTGCACATGGTTTATGAAGTAACTGGTTTATCTTCACCAAACGGTTTGCGTTGCCTTTAAACCAAATACCATTTACCCACAATAAAAATATCTCTGAGTCAGCTTTCTTTAAAGTATGTCGGTCCCGAACTTGGGTCCAAAATTCCTGAGAACTTGACATCACTTTCATCTTTTTCATTTGAAAACAATACAAAAATGTTTTGTTATCTGCCCAATATGACAGTTGACTCTTCATACTTTTTCTTATTACAATTTTATGTAATTTTGCACTCTCTCGTCTTTCTGAAGCACCCTTCACCTTTCCTAACGTTCGCACCCATCCCTGTACATAGAAAATAGACAAGCTTTACACGCCTGCGTTTTGGATTTACAGTACTTTGATGTTGTGCTTTGTTACAACTTCTGTGTAACGTTCAAATTATTGCATTTTGTCTCATCATTTTTCCTCTTCACTTGAAACATATTCAGTTTAGTACTGATTTATGCAAACAAAAGAACTGGCTGAGTAATTGACGCGTAAGTTCTTTTGCCAACCATTTGTGTCTCAAATATGTAGATCACAACAATTTGCGAAACTCTATATACTCGATTGCTTTTATCATTTCATATTTTACTAACAGGCACTTAATCTTTCCTTTATGTGTTTTACTCTTTTTATGGCATTTCTGTTACGTGGTAGTTTTAGCCACAAAAAATCATGACGAAACCTACCTACCATGATTTTAGAACAATTGTTGTAGGACAAATATTTCAGACTTTTTTAATTCATTTGAATATTTAAAAAATGCACATGAGAAATCCACATCTTCTGTGAAAAGTGCTTTTAAGCATTGCATTTCACAGATTGAAAAATCAGACTAGCTTACGGATTGAACGCTAATTGACCAACAGCTGCAGCTTAGAATGTGCAGTGCTTTCGTACAAAGCAGATAAAAGTTCTGCAGCATTCTTTCAAAAGTAAATATTATCACTAACCATTACACGCAAGCCAACTTTGTTTGACTTTTATTTGACGGATTAGATCTGTTCCTTCACATTTGCTTAAATGAAGTTTATTGCGGACGGTGTTGCTAAATGCCTCGTGTAGTGAAACCTACTGATGGAGTTTCTCCCCAATCTTATTTACAGACTCTTGCCTCAACGACACTTGCAATGCGATCAAGTGCAAACAGATGATTTACGAAGGTCGAGAGACATCTTCTGTTACTGAGGTTTGTAAATTTAGTTGTAGACTTTACTTAAATACTGAGGGAACTGAATGGCGATGGTTAAGCATGATATCATTCGTTCAAAGAGAACTGATCTATCTGTTAGACTACCCGCGTCAATGTTGCACTAACGTAACTACCATCTAGCACAGTGGTTCTCAAAGCGGGTGGAATCACCCCCTTGGGGGAGATTTTGAGAGAGCAGGGGGTGAAAAAAAACAAACGTGGCGATGGAGGTTGAAAATGCTCAACCACTAATCGATCATTGAGTAAACTTCAGTAGCCTACTATTATGACTTGTTAGTTTCTCGCTAATTTTAATTTTCTATGATAATCGTTGGAGGTTGTTGCTAAAGCAATTTATATGTAAATTTTTACTCTAGATCTTTTATGTGCCCAGCGACAGTGTGGATTATTTTCCCAAGAATTCTGAACGTAATATTAGCGTCGTAATACAACTGCTTAGCTCAGCGATTTAATACTTTCTTTAAAAATAAAACTCTTTGAATTTACTACCTTGCCTTTGCTTTATCAGGCTTGGTGAGCGAAAACGACGTGTCGAGAGTAAAAAGGGGCGATGGAATAAAACAGTTTGAAAAACACTGATATAGCACAATAATATGCTACTGGAAAATGCTTGGGAAATTTCAACATTATTTAAAAATAATTCCAGCAGAGATCCAGCACTGGCAACACTTTTTCAAATTATTTATTTTCCGTGGCTGGAGCTACGCACCTACAACCGTCCTTTACAACATGCATTATAACAGCAGGTTTTGCCTGTGCGAGAGATCGGTGCACGTAGTGCAGCGTCTTCGAGTTGATCAAATTTTACACGCGGAATACCACTCGTGGGCAACAACAATTGTCAATATTCTGTTCAGTTTAGTGTTGATAACAGCGGGATGTTACATGACAATAACGTCAAACTGAAAAAAACTCGGCTAAAGCTAGCAGGCGTGATTCCAATCATGGTACTTGCGCCCTGTCCAGCCTCGCGTTCGGGCATGAATGGACGGGTGCAAGAGAAAGCTTGGCAGCACTGAAAGCTTCACAAGCGATGCTGCCATTCACTTGTCACCAGTGCAACGTTCACCGCGAAAGTAGTGGCGTAGCCCACGGCACAGAGTATGTGGAGATGGCCGCCGCAGATCAGTCGTGACAACACAAAACGCATACAATGGAACATCATTTTTTCTTTGAAAGTAGTGCTAGCAGTCTAAGCTATTCACTTTAATGACATCATTGTAGCAGGTTGGGGCAGCATGCATTGTCTTCATCAAAGCTAGTGTCTCCGATGACATAGTTTCATGGGCTGTGCTGATGCAGACAGAAAGCTGGTGAAGCGTCTGTATCTAAGATATCGTCTTCATCTAGGAGCCAATCATCTGCTATTTTGAGAACCAGTAACTTATGTGGGAACAATTTTTTGTCACCTGTGAAAATAGCTGTCCTTCAAGTCATGTGATGTGTTTTACGTTCGACGTAATTGTTTGCTCCAGAAAAAAGCGCAACAGCTGTAACGTTTAACTTCATTTCCATGCAGTTCGGAATGGTTTGCGATGAAGCTTGGAAGAAGCCTCTAGTGACTTCAATGTACATGCTGGGCTTGCTTATTGGCAACGTCATCTGCGGAATTACGTCAGACGCGTAAGCAAGTTTGTTGTTCTATCCCAGGGGTCACCAACACGGTGCTCGCTGGCACCAAGTCGCCCGCAAGGACCACGTTGGTCACCCGCGGGCCTGTTTTGAAATACTGTAACAATAAGATGATGAGTATCGTCACATAGATTAACATAATATGATAACATAATTAAAGGTAAATTGAACTAAATTTGTATTTCAGAAGTGTGTATCAAACTAGTAACCCTTAGCGTTAATCAGTTCCCAAGAAGTAGCTCTCAGTTACATAAAGGTTGGTGACCCCTGTTCTATCCTAAAGGCCAATCTACACTGAGGACGTGCCAGGAGTTGCCAGTCGTAATCCTTTGTTTATTTTATTGCGTCGGGTAATTCTGCGCCGGGCACGGCTCGGCACGGCAACTCCTGGACGCAGTAAAAGAAACAAAGATTTGCGCCTGGCAACTCCTGGCTCGTTCTCAGTGTAGATTGGCCTTTAGCGTCACGTGCCAGCAAAAAGCATGCAGAGTCAGCAGTATTGTGATAAGGGGAAGTGAAAACTGGTTGAAGGGCTTGAAGTACTTTGACCAATGAGCTTGCGAATGAAAAGCTTTTGTATATCCGACGAAGCACACAACAACAGCTTTTGCCCAAGAAACGTAAGATGTTAGTCCTAACTTTCCGTCGGTGAAGTTCAACCGTAGCGCTCTAACGTTTTAGAATTTTTAATGACTAGACTTGACAGCGTAGCGTTCCATTGGAGTACGACATGTGCTGGTGAGGGTCAATCTACGGATCTGCCATTACAGCAACTTGTGCACATTTGTGAATATATGGTTCGGTTTCACGTGAAACATGTTTTCAACACAAAACATTGATGGACTCGAGGGAAGTTTTGAAGTTCAAGCTCAGCATCAACATCTTCTATGAGTTTAGCATGGAATATTCAGTTTTGTAGAACAGAGACCTTAATGCTTGATGGTCAAATTACTGTTTTGCGCGAAAAGTCTAGAACACAAATACGCGTTAGTGCCTGGGTATCTTGCAAATGTTTGAACAACATCGAGCTCATCACGTGACAGCTTTTGTAAAGCATATAATAACTTTGTGTCCGGAAACCAGCCGGAAGTTCGCGACCACAGTCGCACATAACACACAACCAACTGGCCAGGTTGCACAGGTTATTTGTAGGAAGCTCAGAGGAGTATAAAGTAACCACTATTAACAAAGTAGCCCGGTAAATAGATCTAGATGTTTCTGGAAAAGGCGAACAACTTTTCTCTCGAAATAGGATAGACTGTAAAAATCACATTTTTACATCAAACATTGTTACGTTTCTCTTCGTGTCTCACAATATGAGGATCTTGTCATTCAAGCCTGGCGCATGGAACTGGAGCTTTGAATCTAACTTGACTGTATAGCTCAGCCGGAACAAAGAGCGTCAAGCTCATGTTTCGAACTAGAGCTCACAAATGTTTTCAGACACAAAACTTAGATGCTCTTTGCATGCAGATAAACAAACTAATAAAACAGAAATGCAATGTTTTCATCAATTACTTTTCTGACAATCGCGATTTGTGAAACTTTCAGGCTGGGAAGGCGAACCGCATTCCTTATCTTCACTTTCCTACAGTTCGGCGTCGTCTCTGCCTCTGCTTTTTCAGGGGGTCCGGCCTCCCTCGCTGTATTGACCTTCCTGACGGGAACAGTGGCTTTGGGAAATTTCGTGTGCGCTGTGCTGATAGGTGAGGGGGGTCAGTGAGGTGTTCGGGAAGTTTGTAAAAGCGCTTCTTCACATCGTCTAATTTAAGTAGCAACAAATCTTGCATTTAGAACCAACCAGTCATTGCAATAACACTTATGGTTACAATTTTTCTACCTTCGTACGTTAATTTCAAACAATTGATGTGGTGGTTTTTGTCATGTATAGTACGTTTTCGAATTTGTTCTTTAATGGTATTTTTTGTTTTGCGCTTTTTCTTCGAAATTTCGTTGCATTGCTTTCTGTTTTCCTCTCAAATAAATTTTTCGTCTTTAATACTGTAATAAGGGCAGCAGTGATGTAAAACAAGGGCGCAACGGGTGATGTTTTACAGTGATGTAAAACAAGGGCGCAACGGGTAAAGGGGTACAATGACCCTGGCGTTCATTTGCTCCAGAAAGACCTCAGGTTCGAACATGGGGGCCAAACGTGTTTCTTGCCCGGGCGCCAACTAACCTCGGTACGCCCCTCCTGTAGACAGTTTAAATACTGTATGCTTTATTTTAAATACTGGCGCAATGAACGAAAACGACGCCGAGCAAGTTGAGCGGCATTTCACTTAGTTCAACATTCCTTAACGACTTTCTGCAGTAAATTTATTTTGTTTATTTTTGCGGTCAGTGATGATGTGATAATAAAAACATTTCCTGCATCGATGGCTTGTGTGGGCAGGAACGGAGTTGATGCCACCACGTTTGCGTTCACTCGGCTTCTTCTCGGTCATACTCGGTTTCGCCATCGGCAACCTCATCTTCCCCATCTTAGCGTACTGCATCAGAGATTGGAGATGGTTCCTGGGAGTAACAGGAGGCATTGGAGTAATTTATATTCCATACTGCTGGTATGAAAATTGATTAGAACAAGAAAAGATGTCTTTTGGAGAACTTGTGTGATAATGAACTTCGCTTTTCTCAATTTTTGAAATGAAATCGGCTAAAAAAAACAAAATTAGCCAATAAATTATCTAAATATTTATGTAATTTCGATTGAAATTCAAAGGTAAAGAAAGCAAAGAAGAAAATATAAAGATTGTCAGCGGCTCTTTTTAAATTATTTCATACGCTATGCTCACAGGTGGATAGACGAAACTCCGCACTGGCTTCTAGCATCAGGCCGGTACTCTGAGGCTGAGGAGGTTTTGCTAAAAATTGCTACTGTTAACAACAAGCCTTGTCAAGACATTATGGATTTGCAGAAGACTTTGACTGATGAACAGAAGTCTGATTCTGATTCGATTGGGTTCTGCAAAGCGATCAAAGAGGTGGCACAGAGTTGTACGATGAGGTTTCGTTGTCTGATCACCATTATATCTTGGTAAGGAAACTCTGTTTTATACCTATGCAGCACGTTTGATTAACCTACGTAGCTTTCAAATCACAACATATAGGCACTAAATGAGCAAGGACACCGTTAGGAAGTTCCCCTTTTACAAGCACAGTCATTGTCCAATATGATTACTTTGCTTGAGAAAAGAGAATGATTGTTATGATACAAACTGAAATTTCACCTCTTTCCCTAGTTAGCAATTTTCATAGTAGGCAGTTGTTTGGTTGGCAGTAGTCCACTTGTCAACTGCCCTGATACCCCTGCAGTCAGTAGGAGCCGATTCAGAGGTCACAAAGTCTACTTCTTAAATTATTATTCATTCATCAAAAGTTTTTTCATAGGCTTTTTACAGTTTTCTAACTTTTATTGAAAGAAACATTTTTGTATTGCTGCTCTAATAAAAATCTTTTCGTTTGATTCACAAATTGCTCAATAGAAAAACCAAGTCTAAAGGTTTAATTTTGTGGTATAATAGCTACAATTTTTGGTTGGATAAGTGTATTGAATAAAGACTTTTGCCGATACTGTACTTTAAAAAGCTACTGACTAACTCCGTGCACTTTTCAGAAAATATATACAAATCGTGAGAGCCGTCCTTCTAATCAACATAGTCAAAGAAGAGGCCGCTTCACAAAAACAGGGAAACCGCAATTTCGGCTACGAGATTGTCACTAACGTTTTGCCAAACGGCGAATTTCAAAATGATTTCCTTGGACATTTTTTTCTGACATATAGAATTTTTCATTGACAGGTTCACAGTCAACCTGTCCTACTATGCCATGAAACTCAACATGAACAGCTTGTCAGGCGATCGATTTCTCAACATGTTTTATGGGGGCCTCACCGAGTTGGGGGCCTTGTTGCTGTTTTCTGTGGTTGTGGAAAGACGAGGACGCCAGCAAAGTTACATGGGGTTCATGGCCGCGGCAGCCGTTTCCATGGTTATGGCTTCTTTTGCATCTGCACGTAAGTTTGAATTATCGCCTTGTCACTTCCTTTTCTAGTTTTCTGTTTCTATGGTTATCTGTTTCCATGTCATTATAATTTAATGCATTCTTGGTAATGCTTTGAGGTTGGTTCTTACGCATTTACAACGTCATCCATGAACCTTTGATGCTTTGGTTGCAGCATTAGTTTTTGATTTCATAATACAATAAACAAACAAAGAAAATGCATAAATAACATTATTTTTGCCTACATTCGCTAGTTTTCTTCTTTACCAAATGAATACTCGGAGCAAAAAGTATCGCACTTTCCGCTACAAAAATAGATAATCATAGTTTCCAAAACTTTTGTCAACCGAGTAGGAACTGCTTAAAAACGTGCCACGCAGATAAATATGGAAAAAAAGGCATTTCGGTGTTTTTTAAATCGTGTGTTTTTTGTGTGTTTCAAAAGTAGCTGCATTGACGTTTGCATCAGGTTGATAAACATTTCGACATTGGTCTTTGCTTACAAATGCTTTTTTACTTCTTCAAAGGTCCCGCAAGGTCACGTTCAAATTCATTTTTCCTGTTTTTGTCAAAGGTACTTCTGAAATTCTCTGCAATAATTCAATTTCTTTGGGACACATTAGAAAAAACTCTGAGCAAGTGAAAAACGCGTATTTATTTTCAGTGCTTTACCGAGATGTTGCACACACCATCTAAATGTACCCATGTTTTGGCTTGGACATACGACCGTGGTTCTTGCTTATTGACAAAATAAAACAGGCACTTAACGCTGAAGTAGTATTTCTGCTGCTCGTCTGGTGAAAACTGAATTAACAAATTGTAAATCTGGAAGAGTTGGAATGCGACTTTAACTCACTGAAGCTCGATGCGGACGGAAACCGAAAAAAGGAGAAAAGGGCAACAAATCTGAAAAAATAGAAATAAAATGATTAACACTGTGGTGAATGTATCATTACCTTATCCTTGCCACGTAGTGGCGCCTGCAATCTTGCAATCCTTAATTGTGCCCCTGTGTTCGCCCCTCGGCTGTTGCGTTGTGCTTGCGGTTTCGTAATGCAATACTGCAACGTGTTCTTTTAGTGCAGTTTGCCCGCCCTGGGA
>JGI24159J19872_10014467_pt1 | contig 10205 bp, 7 predicted proteins | sample Ectturendosymbi4_FD_19872 | JGI IMG/M metagenome (IMG submission 19872) | reverse complement strand
TCACCCTCCTAACCTGCGTTTTTGCTGACAAGAAGCACAAAGCAACCTGGCAACCGAATACCTGAGCTAAAATGGCGTCTTGCTGTGCAGAAAACGCACGAAATTTGAGCCAAGTGCAAACTCATTACTGTCATCTAGCGGTATCAATCGAAAAAGTCTGAAATCTGCTTAAACCAAGCAATTACGGGAAGCAATTGTCCCAATAGACAGTTTTCAAAAATCTGCGGGACATATTTGTCCCAGGAGTCTCGAAAGGGTTAAGAATGTAAGTTTATTTATCTTAATTTTGTGCGATCCTGATATAAGGTCGTTTTGTCAAAGCAGTATTGTGATGTATACTTTAGCTCTCTTACAGTAGTGAAGCTGTTATGAGACTTGGCTACTAATTATTACTGAAATTGCCCTATCCAACCTTTCTAACTAGATCCGCCCGTGCTTTTGACTCCATGGCTTCGATCCAAGTCCAAGATACAGGACTGGTAATGTAACAATGAAACTAACATTGTCTTGTTCAACCACTGGTGCCACACCTAGTGATTTTTCACTAGATCTAGTGATTTTTGGCCTGGCGTAGGGAGAAAGTTTTTGCAAGGTACTGTATGTGACTTTTGCAAGCTACTCTATGTGTTTGAAGAAGATCAGATGTTTTGTTCTTAAATTTTCAGTCCGTTTTTTTAGAAAAACAATTGATTACGTGAATCGCTACATGAAGATTTTCGCCTGCAGAGCAAACAAGATTTTCTAACCTCAGTTGCTTACAGTCTTCACTTTTCTGCTGTTTATTACTGCAATGTTAGCTATGACCTTAGCTTCATTTCTTTACAGGATCAGTGCAGTAGAAACATAGGCTACTGATTGGCTATCATAGGCTATCTTGGGTTAATTGATCCAAGATACTGCACTTCGTTACTGTTGACGCTTTAAAAACCAAACACCACTGAATTTTCAGGAGTCAGTGTCTTAGAGCAGAGATTCCCTCTTTTTGTTGTTTCTAATTACATTTCAACATTCTCCAAGCTAAACTGTGCTTTCTGTTGCGCTGTGTGGTTACATCTCTACTAGATCTATGCAGAGTTATATACTATAAGTATTAAAGTGGTAGTTTGAGAAAACTTGGTCCAATGCTGGGAATTGTCACATCATGTGTTCCAAGCAATTCGTTTTGGTACAAAGCCTGCACTCATTGTCTTTCCAAGTTTGATGAGGATGACAGGTAACACAATAGTAGTATGTGCAATATTTAAATATCTTAACAACATGGATAATATGTTAAAACTTACAGTTCAGCAAATAAACCTCTACTAGCTTACACTAGTTTACAACAATAGGTACTGTGTTAGAGTTCTCATTGTTTACCAGCAAGGTTTCTTACACGCATAAAAAGTAAAAAATATGACATGAGGTTTTTGTGGTTTGTGAAATAGACCATAGTTTTTTAATTAGAATTAAATGCCATACTTGACACGTAGAAAATACTTGTATCTTGGCTACTAAGGTAAATATGTAAGTTGCTACATGAAGTAAACTGTTCTTACAAATTTGCTGTGTGAAAAAAATATTGTGGTAAACCTAGCACTTGCAGAAATGCTCAGTTCCATTTGGAATATTTTTGGCAGCATAAAAATTTGGCAGTGTTTATTTTGCCTTCAGCAGCAAAGCACTGCTGGAGCTATTTTGTCATTAGGTTAACCCATTTGGTTGAATTAGTCAGGTGACAAGGACAATACACTTGGATTAGCGTACTGTCCTTGTCACATGACCTAAAATCACAATCCTAATATAAAACCCTTACCCAAAGTGTAAACCTTTGTGTCTGGTTTTCAAAACTATTTAAAAAGTACATGAAAAAAACCTTCCATCAAAGTGTCATCTCTATTAGCAAAACAATGCTGAGAGCTGAACCAAAGAATGATCACTCGCATAGTAGGAATAGACATTTCATGCATGACCAGGTTCAGCCTACTGATAGTCTTGTGAATTCAGCATTATATGTGGACAAAGCTGGATATGGTTGGAATGACAAAATAGCCCCAGCAGAGCTTTTGCCGCTGGCGACGAAATAGACACTACCTAAAAATTTGTGATCTAATCACCAGACGTACCATTTGCAAAAGGACACCCCGTGTTGCACAGCTTTCTTGGATGCGTCTAAGGCATTTGACAGAACTAAAAACTTCTGTATGCTAAACTAATTAAGCACAATGTACTCTTGGGCAAAGTAAGACTGCTCATGAGTTGGTATAGACAACAAACCATGCAAGTGATGTGGGGCACTAACTTTTCTTCCCCCATTAGTGCAACCAACAGGGTAAGGCGAGGAGGAGCTCTGAGTCAATATTTATCCACTGTTTAATTGGATGAAATCTCAATCCAGCTAGGTTCAGCCAGGATGAGTTGCACTGTGGACAATATTACTGTGAACCATCTAGTGTTTGCTGGTGATATATGTGTGTTTGGCCCCAGCATAGTGGGCTTCAGTTTCTTCTGAATATTATGATAGTAATTATGCTGCTGAACACAAAATCGTTTTTAATGCAACAAACCAATTGGTGTGTCTCTTTGCCTCAAAAAGTATAAACAACCTTTTCCTCTGAATGTTTTTCTGAATGGCGTGCATGTACAATTTTCTGACCAGGTCAAATATCTTGTTGCATCAATAAATGCCTCACTGACGGATCCAATGACATCCAGAGACAAGTGATATAGCTGTGATGTGTAGCAAACTAAGAGGCACCTTTGCTCAGTGCTCAACTGCAGTAAAAACACTCTTCCATGCTTCTTACATGCTGATGTATGCTTGCCAATAGTGGAGGTAAATGCACACAGACTACTATGAAGCACTTGCGAGTTGCCTACAACAATGCCTACTGAAAAATGCATTACATATACTCAGAAATGTGGTTGCCCACACCTGGTTAACCATTATGTCAGCAGCGTTGATGCCTTGTTATGAAGATCACTTACATTTTCTTTATGTTTTGAAAGTGTTTTGCATCACAAATAAACCATAAGAAAGCTTAGTTTTGTCCTTGTGATCTTTAGTAGTGTAGCTGTGACTGTATTTATGTTTTGTGACAAGTTTGCTCAGCAAAGATGTAGATTTTTAATCCTGGAAGTCATTGTATCACAATAAAAAATGCATCCCTTACTTAGAATCTCACGTTGAATGTGCTTCCTCCGTTATTGCACTTGCATCATTGGGATTCAACTCTTTTCTGAGATCTTAAGATAATTTGGCTCAGTCCAAAACCTAAATGAACAAGAAGAGGCTTGCAGCATATTAAGTCCAAATCTTTGTTAAACAAAGCATTGAATAAAAAGCATTCTCTTCAGTTTAAAACTCAGTAATGCTGTCTTCAGGTGTTTGCGTGAGGCACTCATAGTTGTTTTTCCTATGCCGGCGTCTCGATTCTTTTAAATTGTTCATGATCACGGTCATATAAAAACTGACGTATTTGCTCATTGAAATGCATGTTGGTATGACTTATTGCACCCTTTTAGAGAATTGAGTAATCTCAAGAAATTTTAGGCTTGGAGGCACACAAATCTATCAAGCAGTACCCTGAGCTTATTATAAACGTGGATCAAACAGAAATTTTAGCCTTACTTAGTCATTGGAAATTCTTTAGGCTTAGAATCGCTTTCCATTAAAAGAAAATCCTTTAAATCTATGCGTTTCATTCTACTGGTTTTATTCAATATTTCAGTAACCAATCACCTGGGATTTCTGGTGTTGCTCATTGCTTTTTCAATTATGGTTGACACATATAGAAGAGTAATTATCTCTACACCTGTATATGCCAGAAAACCTGCTTGCTTTGCAGTTTGGCTTTTGTCGCTTCATTCTTCATGTCAGTGGTACTTGTATTCTTGTTTCTACTGCCACTATGCAAGAACACTACATTTCACTCTCGAAGACAATTTTGATGTGGCTATATTGATCCCATAAATTGGCTGGCAAATAGGACTTGGAATGTTAATGAATATTGTGATCATATTGCCCAGAGAATGCTCAAGATGTGGATGCACACTGACTATGCTTCAGTACAGACTTTGCTTGGAATTTGAGACTGAGCATGGTTGTCTTCTTGTCACTGTTTTTGGTAACGCACTCAACCAATTGTTTGGTTCAAGCCCAGACTTGCTGAAGCAGTAAGTATGTGTGAATTGCAGTTTGTAATTGTACCNGCATTTATGGCACAAGATGAAGTTGACCCAAATGTGAAAATATCATGTGTATAATGTTTAAGCAACTCTCAAATGCATCAACTATTTCTGACAGGGTTTCCCAAACTTTGGGGGTCACGGAACCCTTTTGTGAATCTTGTTTTTCTCAGACCACAATCTTATGTAGCATCAATTTTCTGCCCAATAAGGAAGGATGATACAAACCCCAAAATAAATAACACTAAATCATGTAATTAACAACACTGACAATGTCAATGTGATGGATGTGGTTGCTTTTTACTGCACAATTTATCAATTCTTAGAGCAATTTGTGACAAGCGAACTCATAAGTCAGACTCTATGGCAAGTCTGGACCTGTATTTTGCCTTCATATTGGTATATAAGTGCTGAAAATGCTGTCTGACACATGTAGGTATTCACAAAAGGTAATACAATTTTATTTACTTTTGTGAGAGCAATGTATATTCGTCCAAAACACTTAACCAAAAAGATGCAAGAGCATTTTGATTGAAACTAATCATAAACAATTCAGTCAGATCACAATTTGACTAATTTTTCATGTCCTGAAAGAATACTTTCAGTCCTGAAAGAAAAAAACTTTGTAAAATGCTCAGAAAGCAATTCCAAATGTTGAATGTAGAGCTCGACCAGTTTTTTTTGGGGGGCCGATACCAATGTTGTTCATTGCCGATAACCAATGCTGATATTTTTGTATTATTCAAACTATAGCAACGTCTGTACATGGCTCAGTCTGATAGACAAGTTATGTCGTGGTTTCAGTGCTGGCAAGCTGTTAGCAGCGTCTTGTTTGCATTGTGTGAACTGTAGGCTAAATCTAAACCCTTGTCTCTTTACGTATTGTACATGTCACGTGACCATTTCAGCTGTGTTTGACTAAAGGTCAAATGTACTCTGAAAGGATGGTTCCATCTATCATACCTACTGCAGTCCATAGCAATTTCTAGGACTCACAGTAGTCTAACTCTAAATCAACAAATGCACAAACAGGCAAACATGTGTTGCGTATAAGTAGGCCTTCTTCATGTCTAAATATTTGTGCCTAAGCTCAGGTTTCATGAGTAAGTAAAAAACAATGCGAGACGCATTAAAACCATCACTTCACTGCGATGAAGAACTGTCCGTACAACATTGAATTCTGTGCAAGCCTGGATCAGTGCTCGCTGTGACGCAGGTGCCTCTTTGATGCACGCTGAACGCAAGACTGCCTGGCCTTGAAAGACTTTGATTAAACAGCCAACTAACACAACAACACGTAACCTAGTTTGTTCACAGACAATCATCTCCTTCACGCGCCAAAACCTGCGAGCGAATGTTACGTCATTAAGCGTTTTGTCGGGACTGTTCAACAGCGGTCTGATTATCATGCATGAAGACTCTGTGCGCTAGGAACAGTACAGAGCATTTGCGTTAATCAGGCTGTGACCAGTGGCGTAACTGACGGGGGGTAGGGGTGCGAGCCGCCCCCCCCTGGCAAGCTAAATGTAAAAAATGGGCCCCCATCAGAGATTTCTTGAACTGCAGAATATGAAAGTTCTGCAATTTTTGGAAATCCGTTGGTCTTGACATTTTAAATACTGAAATAATGCAGTGCTTAGCAAACCAACAATCATCAAATGAATCGTCAATCTAAAGTTGTTGCAGTGCAGCGGCGTGCATTGTACAGTACATCATCTTGAAGGTACATACTGTGTGTGATGTAATAATCGCCCGTAGGTGTGGAACCTTGCCGCCATTTGCGGCCATTTTACTTGTTCTGGACTGTGTGGTGAAGTTGTGAATAAGTTTGTCTGAAAGCTGTCGTGCACATTTCCTTGATGCTAGGCAGTGACCTTGAGATTAGAATACAGGGAAAGTTGTGCAGTGACACAGCAACTTTCTTTTTTTGTTTTGCAAAGCCAATTAACAAACCTGCCTGCAATTCACCGTTGAAAGTTGAACCAGCGTTGTTGATTTTCGCATCTCGGTTGAAGGTGATAACTTCGTTTTTCTGGCCATCCCAGCGGGTACCATGAAGTATGCGATTAAGCCCGTAGTATGGGTCGCGACCCAAACGAGGGTTGCGATTTCACTAAGGGTCAGAAAATAGGTAGCGCCGAGGCGATCATAAACTTAAACCTGATTTGTAATTTTTCAAACTTGTCTGTGTCTGTTTGCAGTGTAGCGTAGGCACTTGAGGAAAGAGTAGAATGCTGACATTAAAAACGAACTTAGCAACCTACTGCCAAAAATCATCCATACAATCAACATTTTTGTCATGCTAACATACGCTGTTTGAGGCTTGGGTGGCAAGATGTTCACCAAACGCAGATTTCAGTCACCTCGAAAAAGTTTTGGAATCGCTGGTTAGTTAAGCAATAAGCAATTATTGGCAGGAGTCGTCTGACAAACACCCACATCGGGATTCGTTATCATTTTTCAACTTTTTCTGAGTATTGCGAACGCTCTACATGGCAGTTTCGCACCAACATTATCAGTCAAAAATTTTAGTGTGTATCTTATCTCCTGACTTAATGATCTTTGCAGTCCCGTCGCCACGGGGGGATTTTGGGGGCTTAGCCCCCCAAACAAACCTCCAAGCCCCCCAAATTGAACTATGAAGCACTATAAATCGGTGGAGTTCTTGTGAAATTTCAGAATGTCAAGCCCCCAATATTGAAAACTTTCCGGCGACGGTTCTGGATCTTTGTAATGTTGATTATGCAGTACATATTGCAATTTTGACAACGAAATACGAATATGTGCAACATAAACCTACGAAGTAGGAGTAAATAAGAAATCTGGTGCTCAAAAACGTAAAGAGAAACAGCACAACAGCAATTTCAAAGTTCTGCTGCAAAGTCCAGAGAGCCGAAGGAGTTTTTTGCTGCTTCCATCACCCCTACTAACAGCAATTTATCTGAAAAATCCTGTAATGTTTTACTAGTAATTTTCCAACTTGAAAGACAAAGTTTTCTTGCTTTTGCTGCTTCAAATGTTTTGAATATTTCATCAAAAAATGATACAATTTGAAAGGCCACATGTATTAACCTAGGAAATATCTAACGCTATAAACGCTGCGGAGATGCTGTAGGTCAGCAATTTTGTGATCTGAATTTCGACAATTAAATGTCCACGGAGATCTTCAGTTTATGGGTCAACTCAAATAAAAAACACATGTAGGAACAACTGAAAAGTTCACATTTATGACTAGTATGCTCAGCGTAGTTGCACAGTTTCAATTAATATCTTGAAAAAGTAGTTAGTATTTAGTTGCATTAATTCTTATGATTACCCCTTCACCCCCGCCATTTTGAGGATATGCGCAAGCAAAATACGTAATTAAATTGATCTTATAATTAATGCCAACCGTCAAATCGTGCTTTAAATTAAATGAATACAAAAGGTTGTCCGCCTCATGCTAAAAATATCTCGCAAAAACATTTGATACCTTGATCAAAACAATTTACATGCTTTTGTACACCACTGAGCATCTCCATCCGACAATATTAGCCATTTACTTCAGAACCTGATGTTAAAATGTCTTCATTTCTTCCCACTGTCGGATTACTCTTTGATGATAAGTGGAAGTAGGTATAACTGGTGCGCTGTTTCAGTGTTTGGCATTCCCGTGTGTTCATGAGTGTCCGCAGGGGGGCAAAAAGGGAATTCGCCACGACCTGGAAATTGGGACTAAGAACCAAAAATTTCTAGAAAACGTGAAGTCGAAATTGACTTAATTCTTGCAATGACGGTTTTATTTTCTGATATGACACTCACACTGCACAAGAGCCGGGTCCACTGTTGTGGTGTCATGCAATTTCGAGCTTGCAGTTCACTCATGTCCGCTACATTGCCTGCAGATGCAGGTTGCGAAACTTGGGTGCGGATATAAAAATTGGCCTTCAATGCGTAACAGTAACATGGCAACAAAGTTTCACTTCAAGTTGCGGTAATAGGCGTTTAGCCGCATGTGACTGTTGAAGGCTTCTGTGGCAGATAGTGCAGCGAGACAATGACTGCTGATTGCAGTAAGTCACGTACTTTTATACGATGTGAAAGAAACCTTGCTGCCAACGAAGCGCATTTTTTGGGACTGTTGCCGTAACATAGGTTATTTTCTTTGTGGTGTAGAAATGGTAAAGCCTTATGTGAACGCCCGTTTGCATTGTATCGTCAGCAGCCTGAAATGGGCAAGCAAAATGTCGGCTTTGCCGATCAATGGAAAAATTTCTGTGAACGCCTATGCATGTGTTGTTTATGTTTATAATGTAACATCTGCTTTGTACTGTGCTATAAATAAACCATTTTTGTGTTATTCGACTATCCTTTGTTGCAACCTCTCGGTTAACATGTCGTTGGATGTGCGATTNAACAGGAACCGGGTGTGCATGAAGATTTACACCCACATATGTGGTGCGAACATGCGAAGGCTAAAGCCCATATATACAGTATGTAATACATGTGAATTTTTGGAAAATAATTATTGCATTCCAAAACGGTGGCCAATGGGCCCCATTCAGCAAAGTTTGCCCCCCCCTGGCTCAAACCTCTAGTTACGCCACTGGGTATGAGACGAAGTAGCAATTTGAGTTTCCGAGCACTCCATGCAGAGCAACAGCGTAACATTTTTATGAGCAAATATTTCCGATGTATATCGGCAGGATTTTGCCAATATGATACATTGGCAACATCGTCATATCATCGATATATATATCGGCATGCCAATACATCGGTCGAGCTCTAGTTGAATGTCAGAGAAAATCAATTCTGAATTGATTAGGGGATTGTTATCAATGCAGCCGTGCAGAACTGGAAACATATCCACAATATAATCATTTATTCTAGTTTTCCGTATGTTGAGTTTCTTTATGAATGCTGTTATTTTGTTTTGACTAAGTAAAACATTGGCATCTCGTTCGTTAAGTGACAAATTCAGTTGGTTGAGAAGGTTGAACATGTCTGCCATGTATGCAAGTTTCCCAAGCCAAATTTCATCAGCAGCTGCTAATGAAGCTAATGCAATGTTCTCTTTGGAGAAAACAGAAAACTCCTCCCGGAGTTCAAGCACACGTTCTGCAATTTTTTCTCATGACAACCATCGAACTTGTGTTTGGAGCAAAAGGCTTGAATGTTCCAAACCTAGTTCATGGCAAAATTTCGAAAACATCCGAGACTGTAGTGGACAAGCTTTGATGAAGTTTGTAATTTTGACACATATAGACAAAGACTTCAGACAAAGATTGTCTCAAATGTTTTGCAACAAGCATTTTGTGATGAATCATGCAGTGCATTTCTATAATGTTTGGTACTTCTCTGATACGAGCTACAGACCCTGAGTGCTTGCCAGTCATTGAAGCTGCTCTGTCGGTACATATTCCCACACATCGCTTCCATGACAGTTCTGATTGTTAAAAAAATCACAAAGTATGTTGAAAGCATCTACACTGGTTGTTCTACATTGCATTTGATGACAAAATGTGAAATCTATCATTTCTCCACCTCAACAATATCGCACATTGACCAAAAGTTGTGCTTGGCTGGCAATGTCCATACGTTCATCCAGTTGGATTGAAAAAAAGTTTGTTTCAGTCTCTCAGCAAAGTGTGCTTTTATGTCATTTGAAATATCATCTATTCTTGAAATGGTGTTGTTCGACAAAGGACTTTCTGTAAGCTTTGCTGCATATTCGCCATCTAAAACTGCTTCACATTTGATGTCAATTGCTGTCGGAAGAATTCAATATTCAACAATTGTGTGAACATTCTTGGCTCGAGCCACTCTAAGCGCCACGAAATAAGATGCATTCATTAATTTCTCGATTGACACCAAAGATTTTGTAAAAGCTTTTTTCTGCTTTAAATATTCTTTTTGTTTCAAAAAAGTCTGGAACTTTCCAGTTACTTCACGATATTGAGTCATCAAATTCTGCTTTAACTTGGCTGGTTTCATACCTTCACTTGACAATGTTTTGTAACAAACTATACATTGAGGCTTAGTAACATCAGAAGGACATTCAG